>Ga0207886_10062_pt1 | contig 250159 bp, 268 predicted proteins | sample LinPmetageLP35_FD_184048 | JGI IMG/M metagenome (GOLD analysis project Ga0207886, IMG submission 184048) | Marine viral communities from the Pacific Ocean - LP-35 (SPAdes) | ecosystem: Environmental > Aquatic > Marine > Oceanic | place: Pacific Ocean | collected 2009-08-31 | reverse complement strand
GGATTTAATCGCGTTGGTGGTGCCATAATCACGAAGGGTTGTTGTGTTGTCAAAAATAAGGGGGAGACGCGATTTAGTCTTTTGGTGGGGCTGACTAATCCGCACAGAATTCGTGCACCCACTGTTGCCACCATCTTTTCTGACTCACGAGTCATCTGGAAAGAGTTTATGGAGAAGGGTTTTGGTACTGTTGGAGCAGGAATGGGTTTCTGCTTGTACAGAATGATGAGAGCACCTAATAACCCCAAGATCTCATGTGATATGTCTTTTTACTGCTTGTAAAGACCTATAAAGATGACTTCCTCTGGGATTCTTTGATTACCCTCTTGTTGCAAAATAACATATAGCTCGGAAGAAAAAGTGATTCATCCAGTCACAATCATGCCACCCTTCCACTCATCGGCAGGTACGTTGCATACGCGAAAAACATACCTACCGAAGTCCACCAGCCTCTCTGTACAACACCATCATCACCGAATACAGCCCTTGGCATCGTACTCTCCAACCATCAGCACCGGATCCACATGCAAATTATAAATCATCATTGGATGACCACAGAACCAAAGCCAATGGAGAATGAATATCAGTTTCCAGTATGGTATTTCGTTCTTGAAACTATCGTCCAGATACTCAAAACACCAGGTATGAAACTCCCATTCCCATTCCCTGCCCCAACTATGTGTCCTAACCGCAACAATCCCCTTCCATCTATTTCTTGATTGTCCTTTCAGGAAGGGAAGTGCAGGTAATGATACACACCTCAGCCAATCAACAGAAAACCCCCTCTCATCCGCCAGATGTAGAAATAATAGTACCCAAGTCTAATGCTCCGCTGTACTGTTCGTCCCAACCCGCTGATCTTCAAAGCCCAACCAACAATCCCAAACTCCTATGCCAAATTGGCGATGCACAAGTCGTAAAGAGCGTGACCCGTCAATCATTCCATGTAGTCGTAAAGAGCGTAATATCGTAATCATGATGCCGTCAACCCCTCAAAATAAACGAAAAATGTCATGAAAATCCACCACCAAGCGCCAAACCCGCCATCATGCTCCTCCTACTCCGACTCCCACACCTCATCTTCGACCACCCCAGCCCATTAGAAGAGAGAAATCTCGCGTGGCTAGCCTGCCGTGACCTTTGCGCTGCCAACGTCTTGACAGAGAAACAGGTTCCTGCACTGCAAAGCATGCTGAAGAATCCTAGGAGTTGGATGTGCGAGTGGAAGGTAGTGGCTAGGCGAGGGACGACCTGTTGGGTTCTGGTGAGGAGGAGAGGCCAGGTAGATGAGATGCATATACCGAGAGCGAAGATCGACAGGGCGAGAAGGCTCAGGAGCAGGAGAAGTATGGCAATGAGTGCTTTGCAGTGAAGATTCTGAGCCTGAGGTCGTTGTTGATACTGACGTTGCCCAACTTTGCCGAAGACGATCCGCACGGAGAACTCATCAAACCCGGCGCACTCGACTGCTGGGCTCGCACCATTGAACCCATTCCCCTGATACCGATTCGTACTATAACTCGAATGCTGACTTGGCTGATACTCATACTGCGAGCCTCCACCCGCAGCACCAGCACCAGCACCCTGAGAATCAAACCCATAATCCCCAGCACCGTTCGTATCGGTATACCCACTGCCATTTCCAAACCCTCCTCCACCATCACCATTACCATTACCACCATTCAAATCCCTCTCCCACCCACCAGTCGTATACGTCTCCGAAAACATCGTCGTCGGCGTCCAATCCGCAATATCGCCCAGACCCAAACCCAGTCCTAAATCGAGATCCAGATCCTGCCCGCCCTCAGGCTTATACCTCCTCACCTCCTCACTCCTAATATAATTCCCATAAATCCAAAGCTCAATCGTCCCAACAGACTGGCAATTCGAACAAGGACCAATCAAATCATTATTTAGATGTGTGCAGTTCAAACAAACGAAGCGATGCGCGGGCGAGATACGCGTGAAAGCGAAGTGCGCGAGCTCGAAATGCACGAGGAGTTCTTCGGCTGTGGGGAAGTACTCGAGACAGATGCCGTCGAGGTGCTGGCAGCAGAAGTAGCCCTGGCGCTGCACGCCTATGCCGAGCATTTGGCCGTCTTGGTAGCTGGTGTAGGGGCTGGGTCCGAAATCTGGTATGTTAGGTGCGATAGAGAGGGGCTGGGATTGTGATTGGGAGGATGAGGATGGACCGGGGATGTCGAGACTTATGTCGCCGTATGCGGCGCCGCTTGGGGATTGTATGTCGAGTTGACTTGTATCTAGATTTCCTAGCGTTGCGTTCAGGTCTCCTCCAATTCCTCCTCCAATACCCATCAAAGTGTCGGTTTGGGAGAAACTCGGTTCGGTAGCTGGCCGCCACGCATGTACCGATGTAGCAGTCTGTTGTGAAGAGCTTGAGATAGAGGAGCCAGAGTTGTTTTCCACCTTCAGTCGCTGTGTCTCGAAGCGTTTCTGGCGGAGTCGTTCGAGGACGTCGATATCGTGGTGTTCTAAAGGGCACTTCTTCTATTAGCTCCTGAAGCTCACGTCTGAGATTTTGAAAGCTTACCTTGACTCTTCGGCTACGACATACCCAACATGATCCTAAGTGTCGTACCAAAGCAGCTTTCGCCCTTGCGACAGGAGTAAGCTTCTTCCTCCTCCGCGGTTTGACCTTGTTGCCGTCGAAGGAGATCAATTCGCCCTCCATTCTCCCTGCCGCGGATGTCGGTTCATCCTCACCGTCAAACGAGACGACAGAGGAGAAGTCGGTAGGCGCATCGTAGGCAGAAGTAGTGAAGCTGTATTTCGAAGAAGATGCTACAGAATGAGCAGTTGGAGGTCCAGGCACAGCCAAATGATAGCCTCCCCGATGGCTGGCGGTCGATTGAAGTTCTATCTCGCTGGTTTCGACCTTCTCTTTCAGCTGCGCGTCGCAGTATTGTATATAAAGATCCAAAGCTCTTGCTTCCTTTTCTCTCGGTATGGGCAGAGGATATATCGGGTACGACTGCGGCTGCGGGGTAGCTTGCTGTAGCGCTGGCGGGGTACCATGGTTGGCAGTTCTGATAGAAAGTGATACGGACTGTCGATGTTTTGATCGCGCCGTTTGGGCCGGGCGGCGCGAAGATCTCTCTCTGTTGCTGTCCATGGTTGACAAAATGAAAAAGTTTGGTGAGTGAGGGAGACTCGAGGCTGACAGTCGCTGTGGTTGGTGGGTGGGATGTCAGGCACCTGTCACCACAGGCAGTGTCCTGGTTGATGTGCAGCGGCCGACCTTGAGCCTTCTATACGAAATGAAATAAAAAGTATGGAAAGGAATCAAGAACTGTTAAGCGGAACGAATAATAAAGGATCTGACCTACCTGCACAGCGGTGATTGTCTGTATATATGAATAAGAACTAGGCGCAGGGCTCCGCCGTGAGGCAGAGTCAACGAGGGCGCATGCCGCCCCGTCAAGCGACCCAACACTTGCGCAGCATTTCGGTGTCGAAAAGAGGGCGACACGTACTGGTGACCGGTCAAGAGGTCGTCCAATCGAGCGGTCAAAACGAGTCCGTTGCTTGCGCGCGACGGCATTAAATGATTGCGCAAAGCCATCGGTTGCACTTTTGCTTTCCTCGCGGATGGCTGAGCCCAAGCTCCGGATTGCTACGAGGCTTGGAAGTCTGAGTACTGGAAACGAAATTGGATCTGAACCTCATCGAGGCTGAGGCGCTTCCACCCCATTTCAGTGGGGCAGAAGCATCATCGACTGCACAATGTGACAGAACCCTCAACTGCACGAAAACAATATTCAATATTCTGACCTCATCGCGCCGGTACCTTGAGTGGCGAAGCACGAAGAGCACGATAATTACAACTACAAAGTGACATTAAGCTTGTTTCGAAGTTGTGAAGCTTCGTGGTGTAAAGTGCAAAGTGCAAAGAGGAGAAGCTTGGGAGGTGGGAAACATAACGCCTCCAGCTGCCCTTCGCCTTTCTGCCCTCCACCCTTGTCTCTCTCCTTTTCGCATTCCTAGTCAGCCTCATTGAGGGCCTCCCACGTAATTGAGACATTCTCACTTGAGACCTGCTCCCACCTCGACCGCGGAATTGAGGCAAGTCGAGAAGTCGAGCCATCCTGAAGAAAGCCTCGGTGTTTCGAGTCGAGAAACATAAAGGTCTCATGGAATGTTTCATTGATATACTGCAGTAAGAATGAAATTGGCTCTGTGACTTCAACTAAAGAAATGTCTCACACCAGCTAAAAGGATGATCCAAAAGTTTCTATTGCACGATGAAGTTTGTGTAACATTGCTGGCTAGGTAGCGGGGATTCCTGATTCTGTCTCCACCCTAGGAGGTCCATGAATCCCAAAAAGATCGAATGCCTCTCGACTCCAAGGCCCACCTGTGGGGGCTTCTTTCAAGGGCCCTTCGACTGCCCTGTCAATGTCGCTGTTGGTCCGCTCAAAACTCCTTTCCACTCTGCTCAAAATTCTTGGAGCTGGTGGAAGCATTGGGTTGAACAAAAGATTCATCGTATCGACTGTATTGGCGGCCAAAGATTGAAGAGACTTGCCCCGGGTTGCAGGGTTTGCCAACCTCGCCCTGGGAGGTCCCATACTGACATTGGTACTCGCCAAATCCGGGGTATTTAGGGCTGCAGATGTCGTGACTGCAGTGAAGCCTAGATCACTGCAAGGCTCTGGCCGTTTACTCAACGCCTCCTCAACATGCGGGGGTAATCTGAGACTGCATTTTACCGCCTCGCTTGCTTTTGGCTCGCCTTCTGGGTCATTGCAACACGGGGATTCTGCTGTCTCGATCGACTCAATAGTTGGCGAGGCTGTCCTGGGTGGCAAGCTTCTTGTGCTCGATGAGGGATTTATCATTGCTCGGAACCGAGATGTTGAAGATTGTATGTTATCGCCAATGACTTGAAGGACTTCAACGTCAGCTGGTAATATGGGCGACTCTTCCTTCAATTGCCCAGGCGGTTCGCTGGGCACAGGACACGCCTCATTGTTTGCGTCATCGTTGAAAGAGTTATTTTCGTTAGGCCTCTGATCGCCGCTGCTGGAGGATCGTCTCCTGTTCAAGGTGCTCGTATTTCTTGAGCTTGTCAACACTTCCGGGACAGCAATTTTGGGCTCTTCGTCTAGCTTCCCAAAAGCGGCTCCCTCTTCAATCTTCTCTGTTTCAGACGGCCGCTTCGTCGGGGCTGTAGTTCCTCCGGCAACTCCCTTTGAATCTGTCGTGGATTTCGTGGCGGTCCCAGGGGTTTTCGCTGGAAGTTTCGTCGAATTCTTTTGAACGATTTTTGGAACTGCAGCTTCAGCATGTAGCTTCAAGCTGTTACCAGGAACCATTGTCCCAGACTCATGATAGTTTGCGCCTTCTTTGGGATTGTTAATATTCGGATCCGGGGGAATTTCGCTTGAAGATAAAAGTTGAGAGGAAGTTTGGCTCTGCTCTTTCCTCTTCGTTGATGCCCCTTTTTTGTAAGATTGAGATCCTTTGGTTTGACTGTGTTGGACAATGTCGAGAGAGCTTGACGGTCCGACCAGAAGATTCTTCCTTGCAGAAGGCAGAGGCGGTGGATGGAACGGCCTATCAATGGTACTTGACACTAGAGGAGCCCGCAAGACCTGATCACCTTGTCTGCTCCCAGGTACTGATTTGCGGGTCAAGAGTAGGTCGATTGTCTCATGGTCGATTCCAGTGTCAGAATCAGAAGATGATGACATGTCTCCCACATGTTGCTTTGACCTAATGCGATTCAAGCGTGCCTCCAATTTGGCATTTTGGTTATCAGAAAATGCGTTCAGTCTTATCGTGGCCTGGGACAATACCACCTTATCAGCAGCTACCGTCGGCTTTGGTGAAGGGTGAGTGGTCGGCCGACTACCTTCAAATGATGTATTCGAAGTAGATGGGCGTGAACTTCGTCGACTCATGAGCATCATCATCTTCTGTCGAGGTCTTGATTTTATCCGTAACGAAGACGTGGACCGACTCGGTGTGGGCTCAGCAGCAGAAGATTTCTGTAATGCAGACGATCTGTTGAAGCTCTCACCTAGCTGTAAAGCAGGAACCACCTTTCTGGTCTGTGGAGGGGATGCAGAAGGAGACTGGAAGTTTCCTTTGACTTTCTGAACCCTTGAAGATTTCTTAGTTGCAACTTCAGTCTGCTTTTTCCTGATTATGGCAGGCCTTTCAGGAGAAGAACCAATCTCAACAGTGGAGGAATAATCGACTGCAGAATGTCTATTTTGTGCGACTGGCTGCTCCGACTTGGATATTTTCATGCCTCCAAGGTTACCTTCCTTCTTCCTCAAAGAATCGCTGCTAGTCTGACGTTTGCTCTTTTCGACCGTGATTTCTATATTTCTCCCCAAATTGGAACGTGCTTTGAATGGCGGCTCGATGTCTTCGGAACTATCTCTTCCCGATGAATAGTGCTTGGTGGTCTGGTGTCTGGGTGAATCTTTGGAGTTGTCCTTGCCTATACATGACGGACGCCGAGGAGCAGATTCGACTCCAACGGAGCTGTCGTCTTCGTCCGAGGAAGATTGTTCTGCTTGCCGATGTCTAGCCTGAGCCACTGCGGGTTTCTTAGCTACGTGAGAGGGCCTGTTGGGAGCTGGTTCGTGGTTCTCTTGGTCGTATCCAGAACCGGAGGCAGAATCTTCATCCTCACAGGTCTGTCGTTGTACCGGCGCCTTTGCCATCATAGTCCTAACAGGTGCCCTGACTTCGGATCGAGACAACATTAGTGGCGTTCCAATCAGGTTACTAGCATATCCGCTTTTCGCTGGAGGCGACCTCTTCTGCCTTTTGTGCCTAGGAGGAGGCCGTTCAATCGCAGCTCGCCGCTCCTTTGCAATCTTCCGCCTGGCTTCAGCAGCCCTACGCTCTTCTTCATCGTCCATCGTGAGGTCAATCGCATCTGGCCGGGTCTGTTGCACGGGTCGTGCTCTGAACGGCTCGTATCTGATTGTCGGGGTACTCGATGGTTTTGACGAACCCAACGAGAGAGTTGCGCCCATGAGACTTTGGGCATAACCATTCCTGCTGGAAGTTGGGTCATTTTGCTTTCTTCTCTTTGCCGGAGGCCCATTCTCGTCTCGACTCGCAACGTGCCTCTCCTCGAACGGCGTAGTAGTAGGTATCACAGCTCTGCCATGATGACCCGTTGGTGTTAACATAGCGTTTAGTGGTTTAGGACGTAGAAGTGCCGATCCCGCGGGTGTTCCTTGATTCCTTAACAAAGATGCCGATGGAGAAGCATTCGCAGCTTTCGCGGCCACTCTCTCTTCTCTCTCCTTCACCCGTTTGTCCACCAGCTCAGTGAGATCTTGGTCCTTCTTGCCAATGCATTCTCCAACTTCGACCAGTATTCCCCCTCTCTCCAATTCCAATTCTTCTCCCTCCTGAAAGTCCAGACTTCCTTTCCAATGTGTATCGCCCACGAAATTGGACTTCTCATCGTAGACCATAACCCGCTTGTTGAACGTGTGAAATTTGAGTCTGCCATCCTGCCATCGCTTCTGCTTGCGCCGGATATCTGCGGTGTAAAGACATCGAAATTCAAGAACTGGCGCGGTATTTTGTGAATGCGGGACATCCATAGAGGCAGTGACGGACATTGTCCCTTGGTAGGCAGTCAACGCCATGGTATCTTTAAAAGCTTCGAACGAGTCATGGCCTCATTGTGATATGCGCGCATCAAGGCATCGATAGGTAGGCCGCCACTGGCACTGGGCGTTAGATGTCAAGAAGTAGACGCGGGACGTTCGAGGATGAATTTACACGCGACGCGCCTTCCCCCCAAATGGAGCGCAGTCACGTGTAGACGAGATAACCTTTCCTCGCGACCAATCATCTGGCATTCTCGACTAGCCAAGCAAAATAGATACCTTCAACTACTTCCCATCCCTTCCGATCCTCCCATCCTTTTTCACTCACGTCAAATCCATACAGAAGCTTAGAATAGGCTCGTCTGGATTGCGTGTCGTATCTACCAACAAATCAAACTAGAGCCACTCCTTCGTTCATGCCAATGACCACGTTTATGCTTTCTTTGCCGCATTTCCGGGAGGAGACGACAGGTAGGTAGTCGGTGTTGGATCTTTGTCGTTTTAGGCGGACCAGCGTTGGACGCGCGCTGCGCTGCCCTGCTTTTCCCCCGCCTACAAGCGTTTCATCTTCATCCCACCGCAGCACTCAAGCACTTGTCAACGCCAGCATTTGGATCTAATTAAGGTCTTTTCACGTGTCGAGGCTGTGCCAATTACATTTCTTTCTTCTCTCCTGTCTTTCCTCTCTTTTACCTCCAAGTTCCGACATCAAGGAATTCCAGGGAACCGCCTGTTGAATGCACAAGATTGGCAAAACACAATCGTTACCAAGATTCCAGACCCCAGTTACGCAGAGCAACTAATCCTTCGCCATGAATTCCTTGCACCGACAATTCGGCAGACTTACGCACAAGGGAGCAGGAGATAAGGCCAGTGTATCTGTACTGCTCAACGATTACGAGGACGCGGACAAGGTGCTCACGAAGGTTTGTGAACTAGCGGGGGCTCAAGGGGCATGGCTAACCTTGTACAACAGATCATCGAAGCTTCCAAAGCTTGGAGAGATGCATGGGTCTCAATCCTCGGCATCAATGTATCGACAAGTACCCTTTTCGAAGAACTGTACAATCCTATTGTTGGTGCTGGGGATGGACATGGAAGGGATCCAGTTATGACATCGCGGCCACAACTCGACCGAACCTCTAAATTGAAGGATGTATACACAGACTTGAAGACCGATCTTTTGGAAGAGGTCAATATGATGGAGTCCAGAGTTATTAAGCCTGCTACAGAAGCGAAGGATTATATCCAACCTATACGAAAAGTCATTAAGAAGAGAGAGAACAAGAGGCTTGATTGGGAGCGCTACATTGACAAGGTCAACAATTACCAACGGAAAGTGAAGCGCACCGATCGGGAGAATGCTGCATTGGTAAAGGCCGAGGAGGAATTGGCAAAGGCTGCAGAGGTAAGGTTCCAAAATCTCGTACACCAAGCCATGGGATTGACATGCTACTTAGGACTTCAAATTTGCAGACGAATCTCTTCGAGAAACCCTACCTCCAATCATTGCTGCCGCATTTTCAATCCTACCTCACCTCCTCGCTGTCCAGATCATGATCCAAAATACCATATTGGCTCAATACTACACAGCACTTCACAATTACTGCGAGGATACGGGTTTTGCCTCACCACCACCGCCTATGGAGGATGTCATGTCAACTTGGGATAGTGATTTCAAGCCAATTCAGAAGGAAATTGAGGGAATACCCGTGATTGCTCGTGGAAAAGCTATTCATCAGCCCATGGCTATTGGTGACGACGGAGCTCGCAAGCCTTCAACTACTGGCTTAAATGTGCGAAATGGTTTTGCAAATCGGCGACCCTCTTCTCAAGGTCCTGGTTCGCAATCGGTTTCTCCACATCCAGAGAAAAGGGTGATGCGGATTCCATCATCGAACCAGATACCGACTGTCGCTCCTCCAGCTCCTCAGCCTACACCTTCCCCAGAACCAACGCCAGTCTATTCACCGCCAGACTACTCAACCCATCTAACTCCCGCCTCATCATATTCAGCACATTCTCCTGCAGGACCTAGCATGGACTACTTCCAGCGATCCTCCACCACAAATCCGGTTCAGAAAAAGAAACCTCCACCTCCTCCACCGAAACGAATCGGTTCTCAGAACTTCGGCACCTTTGCTGTTGCTCTGTATGATTTCCAAGGCCAAAGTCAAGGTGATCTGAGTTTCAAAGAAGGAGACCAGATCAAGGTTCTCAAGAAGACAGATAGTACGGATGATTGGTGGGATGGTGAATTGCGTGGCGTGAAGGGTAGCTTCCCGGCAAATTATTGCAAGCTTACTTGATGATCCGGAGATGAACATTTGAGGCTGCTGGAGCGCTGTCAAATGAAACGATCTTGATGATTGACGACGCAACGAAATGGAAAAGCATATGATGGATGTAGCGGTGGACGTCTTGGGCATACATAGATATCAGGCAGCCATTACATGCACCAACAGTGCACGGGATTGAACAAAAGTTGTGGCCCTCTCCAAACCTGTCTTATCAATGATTATCTTGGCTCGTGAGACATGTTCGCGGATTATGATCAAATATAGCAGCAAGACGGTGTTTTGGTATGATTTGACTCAAATGCGTTTTATAGAACAGCAACCCCTACGATGGCTGTCACCCAGCCATTCAAAAGCCCGGCGATCCCTCCTGATCCAGTGTTTCGATCAATCCCTCAATGTTCTTTTCCTCGCAGATGACATTGACACTTCTTCAAACCTAAAGTCAGAAATCATCACTGTAAACCACACGACAACATACCAGAACGGTTCTTTCTTGTAACAGAGTCTCTGGCAGCAGGCTATCCATTCCTAAATTTGGAGAAACAGTGTTCGATGTGACCTGAATCCTCACCGTGACCTCGTCTCGATCGAAGCCGACGGGAGTTCTGGCCAATACTGGATTTAGTGTGACTAAGACCTCCAAAGATCAAGCGGACAATCGATCTGAGCTCGCACCGACGACGTTACAGCAGCAGTGGAGTGGGAGCAGCGCTTGATGGCTCGATGGGGTTGGGCCTGTGAAGGAGGGTGGGGGGATTCTACTTACCTACCTATATGGTTTCGATACCAGCCGGTCAATGTGGGCATTTGATGATGTTGATCTTATAGTTGGATGCGTTGGGTAAGTGCTAAGTGGAAAACCGTCCAAGATTTGTTGGATTCCAAGAATAGGAAGGAGATTTGAAGAATCAAAGACTGGGAATCTGATCGGATTTGAATCTTGAAAGTCGAGGACGGGAGTGGGTGACATAACATTGAGTTTGTTTCGAAGTCGTGGTTAAGATTCTGAACTTTACATGGATCCTGTTTCTAAGGAAGTTCGTTCGTTCGTATCCTGCCTGCACCTGTCAATACGAGAGCCTGTAGACAGCTCGTAGGTGTTGATCATGGCCTCCGGGAAGAAAATCCTTTCCTGGTATAAAGGTATGTAATGGAAGGAGATGGTCACACAATGAAACGGGAGAAGGACGGGGAAGCACAGGTATTTGAACGTTTGTTTCTTCTTCTATCATATGCACACAACTCCTCCACAACATCTAATTACAGTGCTCATCAAAACTCTCGAAGTATATCTTTAACATCTCCTCACCTCACCTCCACCCCTCTCCCCCATTCCCATTACAGCTGCCAGCCTATACACTCAGCTTTCTTCTAACCATCCATCATACTAACTCATGACATGAAGTGCATGAGCCAGATTTTGTATTGGCCGTCTGACCGTAAAGTCCCAAACCGAGACCAAGAGTTGTTTTCCCCAAATACACGCCCCTGTGAAAATTGGTATCGAATGTAATCTGTATATAACGCCGTTTTATGTGAATGCATGCATCAGACGAAAAGAAAGGCTTGATGATATCCCCGCTTGCTTACAGAGCCAGGACAGCAACGATCAAAGCAGCGAAGCTGGCTCCGAAAGTGAAGGTATTCTGGGCTCCGCTACCGGTGGACACGATTGTCGATGGGGTGGCAGTGGCAGAGAGGTTTCCTGCTGCGGTCTTGGAGACGGAGAGGGTGCCTGTTGGGATGGGGATTGTGGAGTAGACTTGGGCTGGGGTTGTCGTAGCTGGGTTGCTGGCTGGGGTGCCGGCAACGAGGTCAGCGGAGACGGTTGAGGTTCCAGTGACGGTGGTGAAGATGACTTGGGGAACAGTCAGGTAGGTGCTGAGGAGGGTTGTGGTCGAGCTGGATGGGATGGTTGATCCGGAGGAGATACCAGTTGACTCGACACATGGGACGGTCAAAGTGGTAAGGACCTGGATAGTAGTAACTGGGACTGAGGTTGCAGTTGGGGCAGCAGTAGTCGAAAGTGCTGTGGTAGCGCAAGTGACAATAGCTGGGTTCTGGGGGATGTGTGGTGCGCAGATACCTTGGAAGTAGGTCTGGGCCTCGGCGATCTCGTCATCATCGGCAGCGTGGGCAGAGAGACAGTCGAAGACGTTCTTGACGAAGGTCTCGGATGGGCAGTAGCAGTCAGAGTCGGTGTTGGAAGAGCAGCCCTCGGAGAACAGCCAGGTGTTCAAGCAAGATGGGAGAACAGCTGGGCAAGGAGCAGTCTCGACTGGGCCAGAGGCAGTAGAGGTGGTCGAGGCAATCTCCGTAACGCTGGCAGCAGAGCACTTAGTGCAGACAGTCGAGGTAACAGTAGAGACGATTGTCGATGTAGTTGTGCCAATCTCAATGCTCGTGGTTCCTCCTGTGACATATGGGACGGATGTAGTCTCAATGCTAGTAGTACCTTCAGTGACATGCGAGATTGTAGTTGCAACTGTTGATGTGGTGCCTCCAGTGACGTGGGTAAGGGTAACTGGGCAGACAGTGGTGGAGGTAGACTCGCTGTGAATGTGTTAGATTCTGAAAATCAAATTAGAGGAAGGAGAAATCGTACATGACAGTAACGACATCGACGGATGTGTAGCTGGTGATTGAAGCAGATGTAGTCTCCACTGAAGATGGAGCAGAGGTAGTTCCGACAGCTGAAGATGAAGTAAGAATGACAACAGAGCTGCTGCTGACCTCTGGGGCGGAGGATGGGATGACGACGCTGCTGGAGCTGTTGAAGAATCCAATGGTAGAGCTGGTGCTGAGAACTGGTGTAGTCTCTGGAACACTGGCAATTGGAGTGGTCTCTGGGATGCTGGCAGTGCTAGAAGTGGTCTCAACAACGGAAGTCGAAGTGGTCTCTGGGGCAGAGCTAGTAGAGCTGGCGGCAGAGCTCGATGATTCAATGACAACAGATGATGAGGTCAATGGAATGGAAGTAGTGGTTGCGAGAGTTGTAGCTGGGGTAGTCGCCACAGACGTGCTCTTAGTAGAGTAGACCTTGGTGGAAGAGGCAGAGTTACAGTCGAATGACATGCTGTGGACACCAAGGGAGCAGGCAGTCTTGGTAGTTCCGGTTCCCTTGGTCTGGGTTGGGTAGACAACAGTGACACTCTTAGCTCCACCACACTGGGAGTTCTTGACGACGGATCCGCCCTTGGAGCATGAAGATTTCTGCTTGCAAGTAGACTTATCAGGCATCTCGAAGTGGAACTCAAGCTCACAGTCGAACTCAACGGAAACCTCGAACTCGGTGACGGAGAAATCCTTGACGGATTGGGATGAGCCACAGCCGAAGCTTGGGGAGCTCGACTTGTCGTGGGAAGCCTTTCCGGTGATGCACTTGTCTTGGAATGTGCGTCCGGTAAGAACATCTCGCTTCTTGCCAGAGCCGAATGAACCAGCACACGACCAGCCAGAGAACGAGAAGTCACCGTAGTTTTGGAAAGATCCAAGGTTCAAGCTAGTCCAGTCGAAGCCGCTGGATTGTTGAGAGTTACACTCATTGTTGGTGTTGGAAGGGCAGGAGAACTTAGAGGAATCGAAGAACGACTAAGTTCATGTTAGCAAGGTATAAGCGAAGCTGGATCGAGATACATACTGCGGAGGCGAGTTCAGCGCCGGCGGCGAGAACCGCAAGAGCGGTGTACGTGGTCTTCATGTTTGTTTTGGAGTTCGGTTAAGGGTTGAAATTGGTTTGGTAGTCAAGTGTTGACAAAAAACGAGGGGTTTGAGAATGTAATGTTGAGACAGATACGAGATAGCGATTGTTGTTTGGTTGACTTGTTTGGTTACTAGAACAAAACGAAGGATGAGAGCAAAGAAGCGAATGACTTTGACACTCGAAAAAAATGAGATGATATGTATTAAGAAAAAAGAAGAGAGACCTGGAGAGGATGGAGAGGAAAGAGAAAGCGTCTAGGAGGGAAATCTCAGGATAGATATATCTTTGCAAACCGTTGGATGTCCGTGGTCAAATGGCCGCCACAGCCACCTCCTCCTGTCGTCCCATGTCGGCCAGTGAGGAGGACCTTTCCATGGCTTGCAGGGGCCGGGATCCCGTCCTGGGCAGTCGAACAGACATGGTCCAAAGTTAGACCTTGTCAATTCGAGGCCTGACCCCTGGTTTGCGCGCGCGTTGGGGAGGAGACTCAGGAGAAAAGGGAAACAAAAGAGGACCCACGGGATATCGCCAAAAGTTGTGGTGGTCGAGGTCCACTGGCTGTATCCTGATGCAGTCTAGTCGGAGCCATGCGGTTGCTGGTCGAGGAGGCTCGAGTCTGTCCCAGGTGAAACACGGACAGCCCCTGCGCCAAACCAGTGACCATCGTCCCAATGCTGCCGCCCCTCGGTGGGCCCCGTGGACTAATGCAGGAACAGAACATCACCAGAGCCAGAGCAGCCACTAGGCGCCGCGGGTATAGACTGGGGATATGTCTATTAATGCTTATCCATGTCTCTGAATGCCTGTAAAATGTCCGATTTGTCCTTAGATCTCTGGTCCGAGCTCTACCACCAGATCGTTTTGGGCTCGGCGGCTGGCTCAAAACGACATCGCGACTTTCTGTCAGGCGGGCCTCACTCCTCAGTTAGAGATGCCTGTCTGAGCGCACACTTTATTTTGCTTCGATACGCTCGGTGGAACGCTCGTGAGCACGTTCTGCAGGTGGATGCACTTTTCGTCCCTGGCAGGTCGTATTGTAAACTCAGTTGCAGGAGGGTGTTCGTCTGCGGTGTTTGTTGAAGATTCTGTACCTGAATCCTCAGTGACCTTGAAGCGACCGCCTGTGGTCAAATGCAGTCATCGATTAATTTTGGCCGCTTCTTCCTCGCCCAGATGAGATGCCCCAAAGTGCTGTTTTTAGAAAATTCCACCTTGATCTGCGCCTACGGGAGAGGCCTTTGTCCAACGGATCCCGAAGAACTTGGGGTTGGGATGACGAGCGCCAGAATTAGCCGAGATCTGGGTAGGCGTTTCAAAATATCCTCGAATCACAGCCAACTGTATCCAGCCGACATCAGACCTCGAAACGCGGCACTCAAAAGTTGCCCTTCTCAAATCTATTGGACTGTATGCGCCGCAGCTTTCTGACTTCAGCTGGGTTTGATAAGAGTCGGTTCTGAACTTTTGGAAATAGCGATGTTCGTATCGGCAAAGTGTGCAACACAGGCGATGGAACACTAACCTCCACAGGTCTCACACTGCTATTCTCGAGGTGTCCATACAAATTTGCTTGTTGCTACAGTCCCTTTCCGCACTGCCGGCAGAACAGCCAACAAAGCGGTCCAACCGTCCGTTCGCATTTTCGTACAGGGACGCCGCTTCTCGGATCGCGGAATCTTTTCGACTTTCTCAACCTGGTCACCACATCAGAGTGCAACGCTGATGGTTTGCTGTCATGGGCATCGATAAACTCACTCAAGTCGCCCCTCTTCGAATTGACAACGCCGTCCATGCCAAGCTCCTTCGAGTAACCCTGCCCGAATAAAGCGGGACTGTAGACTGGAATCAGGGGAAGTGGGCAACCGATGAGAAAGCAAAGCCGAAAAGCGACTCCGCTCGGATGTCTGAGGTGTCTGCAAGAGGCAGCATGTCCAGATACATCGGACGACTGTAAATTAAAAACACCCTGTTGGGGTAAAGTCGCGAATTTGAGATCTCCTCGTCATCCCACTTTGGTGGGAGATCATCGATAGCATCGGACATCTGAACGCGGCCATGCTGCCTGAAAGACAACTCTCGTGGCATGGGACAGCCATGAGTTTCCATCTTGGGAGATACACTGCAGGCGAAGGAATCCAAGAGATAAGAATACTTTCCCTGGAAGTGCCGAAGAAACAAACAGAGATATTTCCCAAGAACCCACCTCCCAAGGATCCAATGGAAGGTCTCCGTCGGCATCCGGATCTTCACTACGGGTTCAATTTATCTCCAATTCCCAATTCTGGATTTAGCCCACGCTCTCACTGTATGCTGGCATCCCACGTAAAGCTCACATAAATCCGTATCCGTCTATAGAAACCTGCATAACCAGACCCAAACAAATTCAGCCAAATCCCACCCGTGTAACCATCGATCTTTTCATAGTAATTCGATGTCCCGCAACCCGTTTGGACATTCTAGACTCGCTTACGAGCCGTGCAAAAAGAAAAATACCACTCACATGAAACAAACGGCCTTCCGCTCGATCCAGGAACAGACAGAACAACCAAACATCTTTCCTTTCCCTGTAAACCGTCCCATGTGGCATCGCATCGCATGCTTTGCCATGCAAGCCGTTGTGGGGAAGAGGCTTCGCTGTCGATGAAACGCTGGCTGCTCCAAACTAACAACCTCAAAGTTCAAGCGAGCAAGCCTCATGCGGCGGGAAAGGTTGAAACGAACCATCGGGGCAGTGCAAAACTCCACACCACCACCAAAAAGATCCAAAGTGACCAACACAAGACCGCCTGACCTCATCACCAGAAAGCTTCAATACGATTTTTATGCGCTCTGCATAATCGTGGCATTAAACTCAAAGATCCGACGAACAGCACAAAAAGTATATTTGTACTTCCTCCGCCCGCAAAACGTCCGAACGACATGGTTGGGCCTTGTGTGCATAAATCCTGCATTGCAGATGTGCACGCGTGACTGGTCGAGCTGTTTACCTTCGCATAAACATCGATGGCTGAGCTCATCGGTCGTCGTTGCTGTCAGCTGGAGGATCGCGAGGAAACGTCATCATTTGTTCTGGAACGAGGAAAGACCTGGTGAGTATAGATGATCTTCAATTAAGCATTGAGAATGTTCCGATTCTTAATTTCCGAGTTGGAAAGTCGAGATGTGGAGGATGAGGGAAGGGGATGACGATGCGCGGAAGTACATGATGTGCTGGACTTTAATTCGGACAATGATGGCGCAGAGGCCACTGTGCTGAGGACGGGACGGCAATCTCTATCTTTCTTTGGTGCTCGCTTTGAGTCTGTTGAATTGAACCAAAGCCGATCGAGGCACGACTGTTACCTGCCTATTGATGTTGGCTTGAGGAAGAGGGAAAATTCGATGTCGTCCCTCACTACCGCAGTGATTGGGGACCCGATATGGAACTTCCTGGCTTCGATCCTCAACTCTTACGGTTCCTAACAGGCGGGAGGATCGAGTGCTTCTTCTTTTACCCTCTGGTATGTAAGTTGACGCTTATGGAAAGAGTATTTATCTCATGATGCGGTCGCAGGGAGGGTCATTTGTTCATTTCTCATTTGGTGAGTTTATCTGCTTTGTATTCTGCTGTTGGCTCATAGCTTTTCATAGGCTGTTTTCTACATCGAAATCTCAGCTCCATGTGCACTCATGCCGCATCTCGAAGTTGAAAGCAAATTCTCTGAAAGTGGAAGGCTTGGGCAATGGAAGTGACAAGGTTTAGATCGGTATATATTTGTTCTCCAAAGAATGCGATTGTTTACCCCAAGTTCCAAAGTATGCCAGCAACATCTACGTGGCAGCTTTTCTATGTTTACATCCTGGGTCAAAGTACCAGACCCTCGCGAGGGGCATACTGAATGAGTTCAGCAGCTTGCTCCTTACTCTCCTCTCCTGCCGTCTGTTCGATCAACCACATACAAGAATCCATCCCACAGCTAACGCCACCACTAGTGATGACTCTCAACCCCTTCTCCTCATTCACTTTGTTGACAACAAATCTCTCCTTGACAACTTCGGTCACTCCCTTCTCTTTACACACCTCCTCCAACTTCCAATAATACAATGGATGAGTCGTCGCTTTCAGGCCCTTCAGGACACCCGCCTCACCCAAGAACGTAGACCCTGTGCAAACACTCAGCAGCGTCCTGACACCTCCATCGCTCTTCTTTGGCAACTCAGCGAATGCCTTGATCAAGTGAATTGGCTCAGTGTTGCCTAGTAACACTTTTTCAGACCCTCCGCCCGGGATGATGAGGATGTCGAAGGTGGAGAGCTGAGCGTAGGCTTCAGAGATTGGGATGTGGCGTGAGATGGAGACATTCTGGTTCGTAAGTGTGGTGGGCTCGAGAGAGGTCACCGTGTGTGCGTAGACCGGTGTGCTATCGGAATTTTCATGGTTAATCGGCGTGTGCGATGCCCACGAGAGGACTTCCTGGGAAGGCAGTCAGATACGTGAGGATATGTCTATTCTGTGAAATATGACTTACGAGAGGTCCGACAAAGTCGAGTGTGTCCATGTGGGGATGGATCGCGTAGAGGACTTTGAGAGGCGCTGGATAAGACATTCTGTCTTGAAGAGTAACAGATGGTCTGGGTGAAGATGAAATTGAATGTACTGAAAGGAATTGAGGAAACGGAGACTGAGTGTATTTTATACTGGAACCTAAACAAAGCCCAGAGTCTTGCGAAATAAGAGAGGATAAAAGCTAGGATCCGTTTAAAAAATGGCTTATCCTTACATAGTCAAAGTATGCGAGCATCTGCTCAATTTCTCAGAAGGCGGAAGTCCGCTTGAGTGAGATGAGCATGCTTCTCGTGATCACCAATGAAGATCCCCAATTCAACAGAAGGCTTATCTCGAAATCGGATATACTGCAGAAATTTCTGTGCAGTCAGACATAACAAAGAGCGTCCGGATATAGGGATACCATCGTGACCAGAGTCGGTGGAATCTTGATGTTTTAGTGGGGCAGTTGATAGGAACTCCACAAGGCACTCGAAATCTAGCGTGCTGTACTCACCCTGGTGTCTGATTAGGAAACGCTAAGTTCACGGCAACAGCGACCCCTCCCCTCCATGGCTTGGGACTTGAAACTTCCTCCATTGTCACTTTCCAGAACGCGATATCATAAAACACCACACTTGACCATCTTTGAATACGAGTATCTACATGTTTCAAGACAGTGCAAATCGAGGCAAATTTCTGACATCTCACAACGCTAGTCGCCCTCTCAGCCGACCCCTTTTCATGTCTCATAGAATACGAGCCGTTTCTTCTGGCTACCTGATCAGAAACTCCACTGTCTCAACCAGAGTCTCATCCAGTCTGGAGATATCGCTGTCAAATCAGAAGCTTGTTTGCTGTCGCGCAACATTTTATTGACCGCATATCTGGAACCCTCTACTGTGGTCTGCTTCTCGCTCAGACCGCGGAAGAAATCCAGGAGCTTGAGGCCAGGATTGGACGCGATAAGGGCGCCGTTGTTCGCGGTACTGCTCTGCTGCAATTCCTGCACCCATTCATCAAATGGAATGACCTTCTTGACTCCTATAAATTCTTGGACAGCGGGCAAGAGGCTTGGCCATGTCACAGTTTGTGGATTCACTAGATTGTAGACGAGCGCTCCTTCGGCCCTGTCGCTTTTGCGATGGACAATGTTCTCAGCAATTTCAACGACAATTGTCGCAAGTAGGTCCACCGGGACCCAGTCAACCGTGTTCATGCCACCCAAGGTCTCAGGAAGCATCCCAAGGTGCTTCGAGCTAGCAATGATGGATGGCAACCATTCTTGCTTGTTCCACATCCCAGTCTCAGAAACAGGACCAGCAATTTGACCAGCTCGGAGAACTGCTGTGGTGATACCCGAGGCTTTGTTGAACTTATCAAGGAGTTGCTCGCACACGAACTTAGATTCGCCATATCCAAGCTTCTCAGGGGCTTCGAGATCTGGAATAATTGCTTCTGGGACCTTTGCCAGTGGATTCATATGCGTCCATCCAAAGACGGCCGAGACACTTGAGATAAAGATCAAGGGCGCTTTTTTGGCCGACTTTGAGCTGAAGTCCAGCAGATTCCGTACGCCTTGGACTTGAGGCTCAAACGACTCGATTGAGAGGTTGAAGTCAAACTTCCAGGCGCTGTGAATGATCACAGCAGCCTCTTGCAAGAGATTTGCATACGTTGCTGGAGCTAATCCCAAGTTTTCTTTCCAGAAGTCTGCTTGCAAGAATTCGACCTTTCTGCTCCCCTGGTCAAGCCACGAGGGCTTGATACCTCGTGCCTGGTTCGACTTCCGTTGTAGTTTTTCGGCATCTGCGGATCTGTTCAAGCAGACGATCTTGCCGACCTTCGATACCTGTAAACTGTCCAGGGCAGCTAGAATATATGATCCTAACGAGCCTGTACTGCCCGTCACAAGGACGGTCCATGGACTTGTAGCTGAATCCTTTCTCTGCTCCAAGTGTGCTAACGGCATATTCCTGGAATAGGTCTCCAGCACTGACCCCAACGTATTTCTCTCAGACGTCACGGTCTCATTCGTGCGGGAGCTCCCCGAAGAGTTGTCTATTAAGGTCAAGATCGCGTCGGTCATCTTTTCGACAGTTGCAGCGCCATACACGAATCGAAGATTAATATCTTCGTACTTCAGAGTTACCGAAGAGGCTTCTAGTGCAGCTTTCAGTCGTCGTACGACGACAGACACACCTAAAGAGTCGAGTCCCTTTTGGAAAACATCATCAGAATCGCTCAAGTTGTCATTGTCCAGGACCTGCTTATAGATTTCTCGAATGAAGATCCTAACGTCGTGCGGCTCACCAATCACGCTCACCGTCAACCCTTCTGTCAACAAACTTCCTTCTTGCGATGCATAGAGACGATCCAGCTCTTCTGCGTATGCCTTTACCGTAAGCTGGCGCTGCACAGTGCCTTTGCCAGCTCTGAGGAATGGCTTTTCCGATGTTGCAAACACCACCAGTGACTTTGGGATCTTAGCAAATCCCGGAGCGATCTTGTTCGCCGACTCCACTACTGACCAGATCTCATCCAAGCGTTCATGTCGCTCCTCCTCACTTCTCGGTGTCTTTGTGTCTTGCAATTCGACCAAGAGGGATGCACTGAAACGATACTCTCCAATGATCAAAGCAGCTTTGACGGCTGGATGAGCATTGATCATGTACTCCATTGGGATTGGGTTGATTTTTTCTCCATTTGAGAGCACAATCAAGTCATCGGCCCTCCCTCTATAGCGCAGCCAGCCAGGCGCTGTTGGATGTCGCGAGTACAGATCTCTGGTTCTATATTCTCGCAACTCTGGAAACACCTCGAATACGCCGTGATAAATGTTTGTCTTCTCATCATTTACGATGATAAGCTCGAAGATGTCCTCAGATACCTCTTCCAAACGATAGCCTATGTTGTCGAAGTAACGGAGAGAATCCCAAAGTTCGTTGGTTCCATCTACCATGTGAAACCACTGATTGGCCACCACAGAATCAGCACATGGAGGCCGTTGATTGGGACATTGACTTACACCTATTTCGGTTGCACCAATGAAGCTGAAGATATGCGGTACAACCCCAGCCAAGAGCTGCCCAGTCTCAGGGTTGAGAGGACCACCCGCGTATGCGATATGATTCAGTCGCGAAAGCGAGTGTAATGACGAGGAGTCTCTCGACAGATCCTCGAGAACTGATGGCGGTGATAGCATCGCAGTTATTCCCCCAGTCTTCAGAAGCTCTGCAACGTATGCGGACGACAAGGGGACGGATGGATGGCCCAGAACAACAGTAAACTCAAGCAAAGCGGCAAGCATCTGCAGGGCAAGTCCACCACCCTGTCGATTAAATCAGCAAACGGCGGTCCCATAGTATGAGACTGCTTACATGAAAACCTGGGAGTAGAACAAGCAAGTTCTGGTTCCCAAAACTCGTCTTCGCTAATGCTGGGCCATGGTCCGTTGGAAGGCAATTCGCTGAGTCAGGTCCCCCAAGATAATGCTTCCCGACACTGATGGGCTTGGGATCCCCTGGTGCTATCAGTCAGTCCTGCGTGCTGCTCTCTTCGAAGTATGCATACCTGATGATCCCGAGGTGTGCATGGTCAAGAATTTCTCGTCCGACAGCTGTTCCCAGGTCGTGTCGTATGCGTAATGTGGCACTAGATTTTCGGCAAGAAGTTCCTCGAGCCCAGGGGCTGTGACACGACGCAACTTGGACGCTGCAATCAGAGGTTGAAAGCTCTGGCCAAGTGACGAGCACAGAACGATTGTTCTGCAATTGATCTTCGCAAAGAGCGACAGTTGTGCTTTGACGGTATTTCTGGGCGAGGCCAAGAGAAGCTGCAAAATACGAATCAGCCATTCACTATCAATCACAAGCGTGCTCGTAGCATTTTGTTTGCCTTCGACCTACTTTCCTCCCTGTCTTCATCGTGGCCAGGAGAAAAATCACATATCTCAAATCACCGGCGCCAAAATAGGCGAACGGATTCTCTTTCTCCTCCTGGCTTGTCAACTCAGAGTCGAGCCACCAAGCAAGTCGGTTCACAGCATTTGCAACTTGCGCATAGCTAATCGAGTGGAAGCCCGCAGAAGTATCTGTAGACTTCGGGTAGAGTGCAAAGGGGCGAGTGTACCCTGCTTTGGCTCGCTCGTCGATTATATGTGGCAGAAGTCGCTTGGTGTAAGTCGTTATGTCGTGGGTCCGCGCCATGACTTCTGTGGTTATTGCTGTAATATCCTACCGTGTATCTCAGAGCCTCTTTGTGTCCTTTTGGTCTTCTTGGTTTTTGCTATCGCTCTGCGTTCTATTTGCATTGGGTTCTGGTGCACAGGAGCATTTTATACAAGATACATACAGGGTATGATGGTCCTCTATATATGATGGCTTTCTCCACAATCAGACCTACCTGCTGAGCATTTGTCATTTGCTTACAATATATCCACTTCCTTTCGCAAAGCATGCCAGAAGTATGACCCATTAGCATACGTCCTGCTCGTGCTAAAGCTCGTAAGTCTTCGCTTCTCGCCTTCGGTTATGTCGGCCGACCCTTCCCCACTAACTTGGGGTTTGGGTCCAATCATCCGACCGCCATCGTAGAATTACCGTACCAATCTTGATCAACATAAGCTTTTGCGGGTCCTTGCTGATTGCTTGTTGCTGAGCGGTATGAAATCATCTTACGGTCACGGGCGCTAGCTTTCCGGTCAGATAGCCGGGCCTTGGTGTCGGGCGGATGGTTTGAGTGGACAGTTGCGGCGCTGCTGTCAGCATCAGTCCCGCTAGGAATTTCCGGGAGTATCCTATAGAATGAAAAAGGGAAAGAGTACATTGGCGAGAGAGGACACCCTATCGAATTCGAGAGAGAAAAATCGTGCTGGCTTTCATGGAGAAGAGCTACCCGCCGCGCGAAAGCATGTTTTAGAAATGCTGAAGCGTCAAAGGACCCATTTCCATAAGTACAAGTAGCTCTGGAATATGATAGTGAGTATATATTACTCCTACAGTTGGTAAGTGACTGCTCCCTGACCGCGCTAGTCTACTCCATTCTCACAGCTCGACGGCTCTTTCCAAACTCATCAAGGTAGCCACTTCCTTACATCATTAAAACCAAACCCAGAACGACAACACCCATTCCCACGAGCGTTCTTTCCCAACTCAGCTCTCGAGCCCTCATTGCATTGCTTGCCTGACAGCCAGAGATTCCAAGGGTAAGATTTTGACTGTGCGCAATATGGCCAACACATGTAGTAAACCCTTCCGTCTGATTTTCGTATGCCAAACAATATTGCCTACACAGCCCTCCTTAGTACAACCCTTTCTCACCGATATTGAATAGTAGAGCAGTGTTGGGACTTACGTGCAGGCATCTTTATACAATATCGGGTGATTCGCGGCACAACATTGTGTGAAGTTCAGGTTGACAGGCAATGGAAATCCGCAGACTTCACCTTGCTGCCCAAGCGTTGTATCGAAAAAGTCAGGTAAGACGTTCTTATCACAGCCAGGTTTCTGTGTGCTGGAATTCTGCGCAGATACCAAAGAAGTCGGTATTATGGTCGAGGCAAGTAGAATGGCGAAGCCGGAGCAAAACATGATTGATAACAGGTTGCCAAATGGGAGGAATAAAAGTTCGTTCTTCAGATCTTCTGGGGAAATTGGCGCGGGTAACAATTCTTATTGAATATGAAGTTGAAGATGATGTTGGAGTGATGATTGAGGTTCCTTCAGTTGCTTTCAGCCTTCATGCAGGAACGAGGCGGGTAGGTAGCATTGGGTCCGTAAATGTCTCGATTTGGAAGGTATAGCTGCAGCGGCTTCACGCGGGCCTATTTAGCCTCGGCACCACTCACTGGCCTTCGGTACAGAACCAACAAAATACTCTATTGCAATCGTATAGGGAGCCAATGAGGTGGTTAAGTCATTTATGGGATCGGAATTGCCGTGGTTTACCGATGCAACCCAAAATTTGGTGGAGCTTCTTTCAGCCCTGTTCATAGATCTGGAGTGCTAAACACACTGTTTTGAGGCTGACTATGCAATAGGTCCAACATAATCTCTCGCGACTATCTGCAGACTGTTGGAGCTTGATCGATCTGGATTAGCTTGAACAAGTGACGATATGTTTCTCGGGGTTCGTAATGAAAGAAATAGCTCTCAATGGATAGGCAGCTATGGGAAAGTTCTCCCTTCTTCTAATTTGCTCTGAACAGCGAAGGGCAAGAAGATAGAATATGATCTCTAATAGACTCCTTAGTAGTGTGGCAACCGTTTACTTCAGTCCATAGTTGGCGGTCTTGAGATAAGGTCACCAGTTATTACAAAGGAGCTCACAGAAATGCTGGTGTTGATGAGAGGAGGGGGAACTGTCTCATGTGTCAGTGAGGTGTACCTACAAGATGCACACTAATTCTTCGAATTTTATTCTTCGCGATATGTCTAGCCATACGATGAATCAGGAAATTGAGAACTCATTCAAAAGTAAACGTCCCTTGGTCATGGTGCATTTGCTCACTGGCAGGATATCTCAGCCAGCCCTGGCTTTTTCTTCACTGAAAGCTTCAAACGAGTAGATTTGCATCCATAACTCGACGAGAAGTATGAAATACGGACTCTACCGACTGTCTAGTTCTCTCGTCAGAGTGTGGCTTCCTGCAGTCGAAACACCCGAAAAAATCACTTCCAAATGCAAGGCAGACAGAAAAATAAGTACAATATTGTCTAACAATGGGAGAGGAGGCTGTAAAGTCCTTCAACTTTTGTCCTAGTGGTTTCTTTTACTTGTATAAATTATTCTGTGGTCATCATTTCATTTAAAAATTGTATGTCATTTTGAACTCCAACGCATCATCATGAGTGTTTGTCCATGTTGCAGGACTGTTTTGAACACATTAAAAGCAAACACCAAAGCGCCTGTCTTAGAAGAGTAACAGACATGCATTTCTCCCGAATAGATAACTCCGTTTATCATCGTTTCATTGAAAGGCTAGCGACCTCCTTTTGTGAAGATATTCCTCCCAAGCCCAGCAGGTTCTATTCGGTCAAGTCATTTTGCCTCGCTAAACTCTCGTCCGAAAGGAAAATACAGCTCACGATCAATGCACATATCGGCAGAAATCCAACCAATCAGCACATGAAATAGCCAATTGATGATTAATACACTTCTCAAAAGCGGTCGAAATCAGTGGGCACTGAGAACCTGCAGCTTGGCTGCATCCTGTCACCGCTGATCCCGAAGCCCGGGCATTTGTGGATTCCTACTCGCACACGATGACACACTGTCACACCCTGTGACATTATTTCCGAATCCCAAGAAAAATACAATTCCCCGAAGTCCACAATCCATAACTTCTGGAAAGCGAGTTTGAGTCGCCGAACCTGCGTTGTATTTTGAGAACTTTCAAGTGAGTACCACCGCTTGTAGCGGAGCTTGGGAGGTCGACTTACTCAATTTGGATGGGAAGACCGGGCCTGCAGTACAGGGGTATATCGAACACTCAATCACGTCTCGACTTACAAGCGGAGGAATCTTTCTCTGGTCTAGCTGGCAGTTCCACCACCAGCAGATAGAGATTACCACTCAGAGTCGGTGATTGGATAATTAGAGTTCCCCGACTGGAACCCCTCATCTCGACTTATCTTTACAGAGTACTTTCGACGGTACGGCCCGCGTTGGAATTGACCGAAAGTCAAACATCGTCGGCGAAGGGACTACTTCACTGTCTCAAAGTTTATTACAATTCTGTCTGACTCACTGAATAGTCACTGTGGCCGTTGATCAATAGATTCAGCGTGTGACGACGGACACTATTCACAATATCACGATCTATTGTCTGAAGCCCGCCATAAATCGACTCGACTTCCTCGAGCAAGCTCTGTAGCAAACACAACCAAATATCGACGGAGCTCAAGTACTTTACAGAGAAACGCAAGGATGATCCAAGTAGCAGATCTGCAAAGTCACTGGGTTCTTTCCCTTGCAGCGGGACTCGTGTTGTACAGCGTCGTCGGCATTGTGTACCGAGTCTACTTCAGCCCTCTATCCAGATTTCCGGGACCAAAACTCGCAGCTGCCACTTTACTATTTGAGGCTTACTATGATGTAATCAAGCAGGGTCAATACACCTTCAAGATCCGAGAACTACACAAACAATATGGTTCGTCCGAATCCCAGCATTGCCAAGCACCCTGAGCCATCTGACGGAATTTATCTCAAGGTCCCATCATCCGTATTAGTCCGTATGAACTTCACATCGATGACCCAGAATACTACGAGACCCTCTACTCGTGGACTTCTCCCAGGAACAAGTATGAATACTACACTGTCCAGTTCGGAAACCCGAAATCAAACTTCAGCACCGTCGATCACTATCACCATCGTTTACGTCGCCAACCGCAGAACCCTTTCTTTTCCAGAGCTAGCGTGTTACGCCTTGAGCCTATTATAAATGGCATGATCGATAAGTTCTGCGCTCGGATGGACGCCTTCAAGCAGTCCGGCGAGCCCATGCCATTGGATCTCGCTTACAGATGTCTGACCACTGATATTGTGACGAGATATGCTCTTAACAAGAGCTGGGACTATTTAGACAGCGATGATTTCTCACCGAAATGGTTCGAGACTATCAAGGCTACAGCAGGAATGGGTCACTTGATCAAACAGGCGAATTGGATCGTTCCTCTCTGCCGAGCCCTTCCTGACTCGGTCATGTCGAGATTGTCGCCAGATATGATGTTGATCTTTGAGTGGCAACGAGTAATCCATGATACCTTTCTGTTCGGGTTAAAATTGCTGACAGCGTCAGGATCTAGGACGCCACGTCCAAAAAGTAATTGACGACGTCGCCGATGGAACAGACAAACACGATCCCATTTTACCCCGCACAGTCTTCCACACGCTCATCGACAGTGATCTCCCACCCGAGGAAGTAAACAAAGATCGAATGACACAGGAGGCCCAGGTCATCATTGGAGCTGGTGCTGATACTACTGCTCATGCTTTGTCGACCATCACTTTTCATCTCCTGAACAGCCCTGAGAAGTTGCTGAAGCTGCAGAAAGAGCTGAAAGAGGCTTTTGTGGATGGCAATACTGCTATGAAACTTACTGCTGTGGAGAAGCTCCCTTATTTGGTGAGTGAACTCTAATTTGTCGTTGTAGTCGGGGCTCCTGATTGTGGCTCTATGTTGGCCACGCTTGACATCCGCAATGCTGCTTGGAGCGAATATGAAAGGCATGCTGATCCTCGAGTTACAGTCGGCAGTGATTCAAGAAGGTCTGAGGTCAGTAAACACCCACATCTCGACATTTTAGTGAAACACTGACAGTTCTTAGACTCTCATACGGCCTCTCAACCCGTCTTGCGCGAATTGCTCCCAACGAAATTCTTCAGTACAAAGAGTACTTTATCCCAGCCGGTGTAAGTCATCTCCTGAACGTCTCCTTTTAACATATTGATGGAGGAAATAGACTCCTGTAGGCATGACTTCAATAATGATGCATCACAACGAGACGATTTTCCCAGACTCATACACTTTCACGCCAGAGCGCTGGGTGGATCCTGATGCTGCCAAGAAGCTCGAGCGATATATGGTTACGTTCACGAGAGGAAGCCGACAGTGTATTGGTATGAAGTAAGTGATACAAAATGCCCTCCTACTTTTCGTCGCAGAACTTCTTCAAGTCTTCTTGAGAGATGACCGCTGGGCACTTTCAAGAAACAGAGAACTAACATATCCGCAGTCTAGCAAAAGCAGAGCTCTTCCTCACGATCGCAAGTGTCTTCCGGAGATATGACCTAGAACTATTCGACACAATTCGGGAGCGGGATATTGATCTGGCATATGATGGATTTTTGCCACAGCCAGGTCCAGAAGCAAAGGGTGTGCGAGTCGTTTTCAAGTAAAAGGAATGAGAAACGGACCGAAATGGTACAAGGTGTGATGATATACATCATAGGGATTTATGGTTATAGCCCCATATGGAGAGCAAAGTTATGCAGAACTCAACCGATTGTTGCTCTATTTGTCGTCTATTAGTGGTCAGCCAGTCGGATTCGGACAGTGAAATCGAGTCGGGGCTCGGATGAATAGAACAATACTATTTTCTCACACGGCTTACCCACCATTATACGAATAAGCCCATAGCTTGTGATCATACTGAATTGCCTCCAGTGCATCCAGTATGTCAGCAATGCGCTGGTTCGGCTGATGCCATGTAGTCAGACACCGCCAAGCACGTGTTCGTCCCCTGAATATATTCCATTCTGTATATCATCACAGATCTTCACCATCTGCTTTGCTCTTCCACAGTACAGCAGCAGCCATCGATCAACAACCTCGAAGCGAACGCTCACACCAGCTTCACAAAATGTCCTGCCCATTCTGTATGATCGCATCCGCTACCCCGCCATCAAATGACCCCGCAATCATCAACTCACCCCACGGATCCGCATATCCCGTTCTATCCACACCCATCATCGTTGCGTTCTTGGATATTGCTCCCCTCTCACCAGGTCATCTCCTCGTCTGTCCAAGGAGACATGCGGCAAAGTCTTCGGAAATCACGGTTGTTGAATCGGCAGCGCTGGGATTCTGGTTGCCCGTGCTGACGAAAGCTGTGTTGAAGAGTGTGGGGACGACGCCGGAGGCGGCGAGTTGGAATATCTTACAAGCGAATGGTATGTATTCACAATAAGCCTGCATGGTTCCTGCTCCCTGTTCAAATTTGAGTGAAGACAGACATTGAAAGTGGAACAGGTGCAGAAAGTGGTCAAACTGTACCCCACTCGCATTTCCACATCATCCCGCGGTTGGGCATGCCTCGTGAAGCAAGTGATATCACAGATGCGGAGAGGAAGAACATTGTTCTTGGGGAAGGACCAAGGGAGAAATTAAATGCGGACGATGGTCAGAGAATCTCGGAGGGTATCAAGAGTGCTTTGCACGCGGAGATTGAGAAGCTGAAGGCCGGAGGGGAAATTGCAGGTGTGGAAGGTGCGCTGAGTGTTGAGATAGGTGGGAATGGATTGAAATTGTGATGTGAGCATGCCTAGTTAGAAGCAGGGAGGAGTGATCAAATGCGTATGGTGGTCTCAATCTAAAATCTTTGTCTGATTGTGAGAGGCGTGTGCTGTAAGCATGAGACCGGCCTGAGACCAGAAGGAAAGAGGCGAGGTGATGCTGGGTGGCATCGATGATGACGAGGAAGGGATGCAGTCCAGGCATCACTCGAACGGCTGTACTGAGACTCGAGAGTCTGGAATCTCGGCTGTCAGTTGACATGGTAAACAAGGAAGGCACACTCGACTTAGGACGACTAGCGTTGGTATAAACTCCCCCTCGCCGTGGCCTCTCTCATCTTTTCATTCAAGTCATTTCACGATCATCCCCAAACGTGATCTTAAGCAGCAGAGTAGAAAACAAAAACGAAATTGATACCTTCCCCTTCCTTCTTCACAATATCCTACATGAAGCCTGTCTCCTTCATCCCATACATACCATGCAGAGACAACAGCAGCATTTGATTATTCTCAGACACAGCAGCTCCCACACGTATTACAAACGACAGCACCCTCCCCATCCGGCATTCCCCCTCTCCAGGCCCACGCGAAATCACCTAGTCTCAGATAATCCGCAACTTGTCTTGCAGTCGGCCGCTTCCTCTCCTCATCTGCAGTCATGACCTTGATCAAGTCTCCGAAATCGGCATTCTCAACTCTCTTTGGATCACTAGTCATACGATACAGCATATCCTTTGACTTCAATCTCGATGTTGGAATTCGAGCTTTATTCATTTGATTCCAGTCTGTCTGCGAAGCCAAAACCATATCTTCAAAGACACGTCCCAGTCTACGAACGTCTTCAGCTCTAACATCGTATCCTGCGCTGCGACCAGGGGAGCCATTCGAGGCACTAGAAAAAAAGTCAATACACGAATATATGCAGGACCAGAAGGAGCAGATGCCAACCTCGAAAGTCCCCAATCACACAAGATCATCGTGCCTCCGATGACAAGAACATTGCCAGCATGGATATCCCTGTGCTTTATTCCAGCTGCGTGAGCATATGCCAAAGCTCTGCTCAGACACCCCAGGCCGCCAATGAGAGATTGAACCCAGGTCGGATCGTAGATCTTGCCCTCCTGCAGGAACGAATATAAATCCTTCTCCGCAACAGGATAGCTCAGGCTATACAGCTCTTGACCGAGAACATAGACACCACATAGCTGAGCGATATGTTGATGACTGAGTTGCTTTAGGATGTTGATCTCGTCCATACTATTCATCCATTCCTCATCTTTCGGATCAATGCTTGTTCTCTTCCGAGCTAAGTACCGTCCATTGCAAGAAACACGCATGACTTCCCCATAAGCTCCTTTTCCCAAGACTTTCTGCTTACCCGGGAAGGCCATATCAACATACTCTCTCCCGCCAGCATCTTGGAAATCCGTTGCGCTGGTATGGACTTGACCTCTGGGCCCACCACGACTATCCCAGGTCCATTGGGGTGGGAGATGCCAGGTTTGACGGGTGGAAAGTTGGGTTGACGTTGGGCGAAAATCAAGGAGCTTCCTCAGGACTTTTGATGGGATGGCTCCTGGACGTGCATTGTCTCGGGGACTGGATGAGGACGAGCTGGATGAAGAGCCATCACTATATTTTCTGTACGACATTGTATTCGGGGCTCGACTGTCGTATACGCTGACTTATAGAAGAATATAGCCTGAAATGAGTAGAGGTAAATCGATGAATGCTTGATAAGAGCTCGAACCAACGAACGATTGAACAATAAAACTGTGCTGGGAAGCTGTGACGGAATACCGATGCAATCAAATTATCTACTTTGACATCAATTTTCTCGTTAGGAGTACTACAGCTATATACAATATGAATTTTCAGAGGGAGGTCAGAGTTTTTGGGGGCGACAAATGTTGGTGTTTTTGAATGGTTTCAGAGCCGAATCAAAACAAGCGACCTGCAGAAAAACAACCGCACCCGATCGGTTCCAAGAGTACAATGCGTCAGCGAAATTAATGCGGCCAGAACTGAAGCCTACCTCACTCGATGTCGGTCGTCAATCAAATTTTGCTTCAGTGATAGCTCTTTACGCGCCGCAACACAATGCACAGCCGCCCAGCAAGCGCTGCCTCAGTCACTGAGACCCAACTCTGGCGCCTAATACGACACCGGGTCAATGTCCCGGCTGAACAGAGTCAAGCCTCAACGGCTCCAATAGATTGTGTTGCAGAACCGCCGCCTAATTTCGGACAAAATCAAAGGGACAGTACTTCCCAAGCATCATTCTGGAAGGCACCGAGCCGAGCAAGATACGGCAAGGCAAACAGCTCTATAGCCACCGGGAACTCGTTGGAAAATTTGTTATTTGTATAAATACTGAAATAGCTTGGCTAGCCGACCAATGATACTTGTAAGGCGATCAGAATATTGGACAGCCGCCTGGAAGACATGCAGTTGATGTTTTGGTAGTCTGGCTGCAGGGAGCCGAATTTTGGCCGTGTTTGGAAAAGATTTCTCGGAGGTAAGTCTCCTATGAATGGGACGAGGCTGAAGCAGGCAGTGACTGATATTCCTATATTCATAACATGTTGGAGTCATGGGACAAAAAACCCCCCACGAGGCAAAGGCACTTGTTGCTTGCCTGCTTCAAGCTGAAGGACAACAAACTGTGAGCTGTGAGTTTGTGGTCTGATGATCAGGTACTGAGTCATGCCACAAACATGACTAGTTGCTCGATCGATGAGATGTTCCTAAGGCCATCTCGAAGATCTCATGTTTCCGAGGCTCAAGAATATTGTTTGGACAAAAGAGCTACGGAATGGCTCGAGCTATTGACTCGTGAAGCATACTGCTCGTCAGACGGACAGAGTTGGCAAGTCTTAGCAGGGGGAAAGTAAACAAAGCGTGCCAATGGCGAATGTAGCTCTAGCGCATCCTGAATTCAAGAGAAGCGACACTGCAGCTCACGGAAATCAGTCGTCGTGGTCTGGGATCGACTGTATAGTGACAAGAAACTTTGTGTTTGAGGCTGATACCCATAATACAAACAGTGTTCTCTCTCTAGTCTGGTTTGTTTGAGGCTGATACCCGAGAGATGGAAAGTATCCATCGTCGAGCAGCTCCCATTTGCTGGAGATCCAAATCCCCACGAGATTACGGTTCACTCCTACAGCAGTGTCGGCCACATAGCAACTGTAAATACACTCAGCCAGGTATCGGTTCAAATGCCTGTGAGCTAATTCTCCACCGGGAGTCTCTCCGATGAGCACAGCATCGCTAGATGCTCAACGGGTCCGGGGATTCCATCATGCCAGCCTCTATTACGATAGTCATCAATACCGAACTCTCGGGTCTGATGATCGAGTACTGGTAGTAGAGCCATGTGGAAGTGCCGTTGAACCAGGTGACGGTAGCCAGTTCAGTGGGTCAGTTGACTTGAAATATTTGCCTGAAAGAATAGTCCCATCAGTTCGTGAAGCCCAGGAAAAGAAGTCAAGCTCGTAGATGTGATTATGGAGGTGCTTATAATATATGGTCGTTACCGACCGATCACTTGATCATCTTTTGTAATGAAAGGAACAGATGGTCCTCCAAACCAGTCCAGCACTGTAACGGGAGTGTGCGACTTCGACTTTGCATTCTCGTTTTCGATACAATGAACGTTTAGAAGCCATGACATATCAAATCCCGTTCTGACCCAGAATTCGTTAAAATTGGTGCCAAAAACGTCATGATATACATCAAGCGCTTGCTTGACTCCCAGCCACATCCTCGATCCTCCATCCCCAGCCTCGTTACCAGCAATCCGACGTTCACGTACGAATCCCAGCCACCTCAATTACCACGAACGCCTGCCTATCTTTGGCATCAACTGTCAGCCTTGCTTGCAGTGCCGCCATTCCAATCCAAAAAAAGGTAAGCGCTACAAGCTCCTCATCGTTTTCGCTCACCGCAAGATTGAGCAACATTGCAAGCATGCGCATTCAGCTTCCCTTGCCTTAACACTGCATACTGCTCGTGCAAGCAACAGCGCCAGACGTGAAACCAACAACAAGGCAAATCAAATTGACCAACGAATGCCAAAGATAGCAAAATTGACCGTGCCCGACAGAAGTACGAAAACAGCTTCGGTATAACATCCATTGTGATATGGCTTTTTCGAGTGCCGAAATGCTGAAGCCATCAGCAATTAATCACATCCTCAGGCCAATTGGACCATCACTTCATGTGATTGAGGATAGATAGGAAGGAGCGTGACAAGGCTCTAGTCCTCGTGTCTCCTTTTTCTTCCGTCGCAAATAAACTAGAAAAGCAGTGCACGTACTGTGCGATGTCAAGCTGACCTTTGATGTCACCACATCTCGTATTATTTGCTGCACCAATCGGTGCATCGGTGCATCGGTGCTAGGTCAAAGTCGAAGTGACTTTTCCTCTTCGCCCTGTGCAGGCCTGTAGATCGGATGAGTGCTTTCAGCTCGAAGAAGGCGAAGAGACATTGGTGATGAAAACAGAGCCTGATCAGCGCGCAGGCAAAACATACACAATGAGAACAGCACAGAGAGTAAATAATTCGACAGAATACACGAAAAGAGTATGAGGCTGGAGCCAGGGGCGTTCGCACATCTAGCGTAGCGCAATCTGTTGTGTTGTCGTTCGTGAGGTCTCAGGAATGGTTGACCGCCAGCGAATGCATAACAACAGCAAATATGCTGGCGCATTGATGCCGGAAAAGGTCTCGAAAATTCAGGCCTGAGCCCTAAATCCTGTATTTTCCAATTCCGGCCGAGCCTGGGCTATCGAAATCCTTTCATGCCAATCGTCGGAAACCAATTCCATCAGTGGCTTCGTGAGGCTGAATTTGTTTCCTTGAACTTCTGCTCAGACTGTCGATGCAGGAACGACGCATCCCGAGGGCGTCGAAATTTCGCCCGGCTTGAATGAACTAGGATCTGTGATGATGCAAGGCTCTATATGTTGATATCTCGAAGACCTTGGTTCTGCAAGCCTCACGTTTCGTGACCTTGATATCACGCCGTCGATCAGCTTCACTCACGGGACATACTGGGCAATTGATCCTGGTGGGCCACGAGATAAGAGCAGTAGACTTACAAAGCGGGATGAGCCAACGATGATAGGAGGATTTGCTGAGGGTGTCCATTTGTTGACCAATTGCAGAGCGAGGCAGCCATGCATAAGGCTGTGGACCAAGATTGGATGTGAGGGAGCTTCCTTGCTTAATTGGCTAAACTTGATGAACTTCGTCATATGGATGGGTCGCCACGTGGATACGAACTGCTCTGTTGATACAGAGCGCTTCTTGAAAGTCTGAATTGTTATTTTCTTTTGATAGCGGAAATATATGAGATTTCCACCAGCCTCCCCGTCTGTATGAGTCCCCTGATAGGGACTTAACTATCCAATCTTCGGTTCTCCGAAATTGAAAAGATAACGTATATATTCTGAGCAGCACCAATTAAGGTGTAAACGTAAAACAATTGGCTTCTGTTGGGGCACTGGGCTGATCGCCATGATACCTCAGAGCTCGATTCAGAGAGATCTGTTGTTGAGACAAACCCCCTTAACATGATGTGCTGCAAACTTGCGGCATGTTTATTCTGCAATCTGAAATGACGCTGTCATTGGCCAAACATAGATTGCCATCCTGTAAACTTGTACCCTTCACTAGATCATAATTAGAAATCATATAAAACCCTCGGGAGCGGCACGTACCTGGAATGATTTGACCACAAGCGTAAGCTTTTTGCAGCAGTTTTTACTTTACCTCTATCATTTCCTCACTGCATATAAGACTAAATCCAGATTCAGCTAGCCAAAGACGGTGATCAAACGGTAGTCATTGTGTTGTTGTATGCTGCGAAGCTCTTTCCATCATAAGTGATGATTCCCCCCAGACTGGCAATTCTACATGCGAGCCACAATATTCTCTCTTTACGTTGTGGTGTCATCGACGCCCTCTCGTGATATTTCTCCTCCTCATCAATCTTCTCGTTCGTGAACCAATCATTTGGATAGTAATCCTCTGCCCACAACAGTCCACGCATAGCAAAATCTTCTGGAAAGGGGCGTACATCATCTTTCTCCGGCAGTGGAAACTTGTCGCCCTCAATCACGCTGTGAGTCTCATAACTCGACAGTAACGTATTAAGCATGATCGACAAGAGCTGTTTGGGGAAAGAGTCCTGAAGATATGCCATGGTGCCTTGATGGCGAGCCATTGTGTACATGAAAACAAGCGTGACATGAATGAAAGGAAGCACATTGGGATCTCCAATGCGCTTCAAAACAATTTCAAAAGTTGAGTTCGAGAGAGCCTGAGCACGGCGGAATGACACCATGGCTGGGGAGCTTTCGTCTGTGTCAACTTCCATTTGTGCTTCTGTGTCTTTGGCGGGGAGAAGTTCTTTGGTCAATACGTTGTCCCTGGCAGCGAAACCCATCATGGCCACGCTGTTAGCAACAGCAATGTGATAACCTTGCTCCATGAACTTCCTTGTGACTCGACCGATTTGGTTGTCCAGGAGGCTCAGAAACTCATCCACAGTTGGTTGGAACTTTTCGATGTTCTTGTTGGTGAAAAGAAGGCCATGGGCTCTGACAAATGCCATATCTAAAGGAGGTAAGCGATATTGTCCCTGTGCGTTGTCTGAGTTGAGAACAGGCTCGAAAAGCGTCAAGATTGATTCTCGGGCGGACGTGAATGGGATGACTACGCAAAGCGATTTCGAGTAATAGAACAGCTGTTGCAGAGCGTTCGGTCTTGCGAGAATCGCAAGATGATGGTACAAACGACCAGTCGTAGGCGCCTTGTCAGAAGCCTTTGAATACCAGTGTCTTGCTACACCTGTCCAGACCTCTCTGTCGCGAATATCATCATCTTCGATTGCCATCCTATACCGGCCCAAATCTCCAAGACACTCGATCCAGGTATCTTCAAAGGCGGGTACAGTCTCATACAATAGAGCCATCATTGAGTACGCCAGGTAGATGAAAGCAAGCATGTGATCAAGAGACGCTGGAAGCCTATGCCTTAAAAGTTCGAGAAAAGAATGAATCCCGTGACGCCACATGCGAGCTGGCATCGCATACTTGGAAGCTAGACGTCTCAGAGCAGGTGAGGCAGACGGATGCTGACTTGCAAGGAAGAAGTCATGATGCTCGTGGAGCAGAGTCCGGTGCAGAGCGATGAGTGCTTGCCTATTCAGAGGATCAGTTTCTACTTGACGTGAACATTGGAGAGCCGATCTCTCGGTTCTTAAACTATTAACAATTTAGAGTGATAGTACATACCATTGTTCGTTGTTGAGCTTTGGCTGCGAATTTGGATCAGCTTGTGCAAGTGTTGCTTGCTTATTGTCAACATCGATGCATTTTGCTTCAACCATAACTGTAAAAGGTTAGAACATGAATTCAAAAACGTTGAGCCGCATCCCTTGAAACTTGAAAAAAATTGTAGATTTTCACATGTGATTGGCACAGCAAGAAGAACTCACCCAATCCGGCGTAAATGCCTTTCACTTCTGCAACAAGTTGTTCCTGGGATATTGGCCTGGTCTCAGGTTGCATGATAATGTCGTAGTTGTCTTCGCGAGTGGGCAGACTTTGAAACGAAGCATTCCGACCAAGAATTGTGGGTCCTTGTGAACTTTGAGAATTGCGCAAGGCTTGCGCAGTGGCTGGGAAAGACTTTCTGGGGCGAGGCTGAAGTCCTGGTGCTCTGGATTTATGTGTCTGTGTACTGGCGACATTCGAAGGATCCACAGCGGACTTCGGCAAAGGCGCTGTATCTTCCGTCCATAGTTGCTTGCTCGCGGGTTTGGGTCTCGAGTCAAACATCTCCTTCTCACTTCCCAAATTTTGTCCAGAGGCAGGTCGAGCTTTTGAACGCCGTGGAGGAGGCGATCTTGATGACTCACGGAAAGGGCTTGCTGAGCCTGCTGATACACCATCTCCAGTGGCCATCCGCTTTCTAGGCTGCTCAGTTGTAGCCTGACCACCCTCCTCCCTCAAATCCTGCATGTCTACGTCCTGGCTTCCTGGAGTATGGATATTCAGAGCGTCAATCTCAGAGATAGAACGTGGCATTGGAGCAGGCGACGAGAGTGGACGCTTGCTTGCCGGTGGCGGTTCAGGCTGTGCTGCGTTCGCATCATTGTAATTCGGCTTTCTCGGTGAAGAGTCGTCTTTCGTCGGCCTGTGGAAGCCTTGTCAGCCGCATTCTCGGTTTCCAGCCATACGGTTCACCAATAGGCGTGGTTCACTTTCGGTGAGCATATCTGGATGTATGCTGCGAGGTACGTACTTCTTCTGGGCGCATTCTTCTGCAAACGCTCGCCTTGGGTCAATTTTTATGTTCTTGTTCAACGCGGACGCCAGCTCATTGTGGTGCACAGCCTCTGCATGCTCCCAGAGTGTAGGTTCTGATGCGAAGATCTTGCGATCGCGACAATATATGCAACTCCACGACTGAGTCGTCCTGTTATTTTCCCGCATATGTTTGATCCATCGCTGGCTGACGTCCGGTTGCTGCTGATGCTCCAGAGACATTATTGTGGCTGTGACACATGACGAATCTCAGCATTTCTCCTCAAGAATATGCGGGCGACATGTGAGGTTGAGGCAGGAATTGGTACGCTCGACGTAAAGTGAAGAACGGGGAGGGATGATGTCAATTGGAAGCGACGACAAGAGATGAGATGCAGACTCACAGCGGGGTCGAGGCTCGGCTAAGTCGGGCTAGTCTGGAGGGCGTGTGCGCGGTGTGCTGTGGAGTAAAGGACGCGAAGTGAAGTTATCAATTGGGGGCGAAACAGCAGCAACCGGACGCCAACGACGGTATCTCAACAAGTTGAGATCGAGCAGAAGACATCAGGGAACGGGAAGACTGAAAGTATATATGCAAATAGGACCTGACGAGGCTGGGGGACCCAGCTTGGCGCCAAATGTGCAATCATTTTACGCAGGTGGGCACAAGCCAAGATGCAGAGCACTGCGAAGGAGGTAGAGAGGCTCAAGTTGGCCGCCATGATTTTGCGAACCATTGTCTCGACCAGTTTTCGGAGTCAAGCGTGGCCCCAGAGTAGGCCTCTCTTTCTCGCAAACCTCCCACGTTCACTCACCGAAATCCCTGTAAGCCACCTATGCGAGGCGGGACCGATTTCTGCCTGGGCTGACTGATCACCAATAGAACAATACCACGCTTCCCAGGATTACCACCCACCATTGCACCAATCCTGGGAGGCGAGGCTATGCCCAAAAGCTCACCGAGAAGGACCAATAGCTGCGAGCTGTTCTTTTGGCTAACTCATGAGCATAGAAGTTACGGAAAAGCATGTCTAGATAATTGTTACAGACACGTCAGGCAAGTAAGGTCATCCATCCATGCACCTATAAATGAAGCGCTCGCCTCCCTTTATTGATTTGTGAAGGCACTGCTTCCGAGATCCAAAGGCACAAAGAACTTGGTGGTGTGCACTTCGTGACATAGGTATATTGCATTCCCCAGCTGACCTTTGGATTGTACGCACCCTCTTCAGCGACTGTCTGACAGTATTGGAATGCTTTCCTGGAACAGTGACCAAGTCGGCGACTTTAGACTCCACTCTGAACAGATGCACTTACCGACATCGCCCCCAAAAGTAGCCCCCTCCCCCACCCCATCACTCTATTGATATGGACGCATATGCAGAGCGCCCCTCTTGGGTATGGCGTGCGACCCTCATTTGATACCTAGCCTGAAATCAATACTTCTAAGACTACTGGAGAGCCGCCTCACTGAAGAAGTGGTTGTTCGACAGGGCGAGCCGAACCATAAAGAGAGGCCTGCTCACTGTGCCAGTTGGAGAATCGTCTTGTTGGCTACCCTCTCTTTGGTTCGCAATCTGCTCGCGTTACATTTGAATTCTAGGAAATATGTTTACGCTCAACCCTCCAGCCTCCTTGAGGTGAGAGGCTCTCCTCAAATACACTGCATCCTACCATACGATGAGGCGGTTTGTTACACAACACCATGGCTGATCTCTTGCAACAATTCATGGGGCATCAATCCATTGCAAGTTACACATTCGGTGTGCTACCTTGAGCTGATCAGCAGGAACTTTTCACTACGCAGCTCGCGCCCGTATGCACGTTCGGTTAACAAACGACTATGTTTACGATGGCGGTCAGGCTCTTGATGGGCCTGTACGACATTTACTAGTCACTCCCTTCGCGACCCCTTTATTAGCGAAGCTCGGCGTCAAACAAACACTGACTTTTAAAGCAGAAGTCCTTTATGTCAGAGGAGTCGTAAAGGATCGCATTGATGCTATCACTTTGCTGCCAAGCGGAAGGTTTCGACAGTCAGACACTGAAACGCCGCTTCCTTTCAGGGCGGCTCAGGCCGGCCACCAGGAACGTCCAGGTCGTGCTTCAAGGACTCCCAACAGAGCACAAAAAAGGAACCAACAAGATCGACATGATATAATTTTCAAAGTTCCTTTTGTTTCACTTCTCAAGCATCTGATGCCTGATGCGACAATCTCTGCCCTGTTCTTTAATGATAGGATATCATACAGCCAACAGATACGAACGGACCAGCAACCAGAGTACTGGACATTGGGCAGATCCATGGCCACGAACGACACTGGTGATAAGCCTTCCACGACATTGTGACCCTTTCAAGTAAAAGTTTAAATTAGAATGCTGTCTGCTACAAGCTTTCGTAAGCTGGATACCGCAAGCCAAAGGATTTTCCTCTGGAGGGAATCCCTCGCAAGCCCTTCATCCTCCTCGACGCCCTCCTCTGGTTTACTCTGATTTACTCTGGAGGGGAACATACGGTGTCGACCGCTCTTGCATGATTGTTCCTTGCCCGTTCAGATTTAGGCTGGCTGCCTTTGGGCTCCGATCCAGAGTGGGAATGAGGGTCTCCGCAACTGTCTTGATGGTTAATTCGATACTTTCTACATCAGAGAGAAGGCAAACGTGTCTGACTGCTATCTATGCGACTCAGAAACGCTCTGCAGCGTGCTCATGTACTTATGGCCAGGTTTGAGCAGCGTAGCGGGGTCCAGGGAGCGACACCGCTGCCGCGAGTTCCATGGATGATGCTCTCATGACTCTTTAACGGCACTTCGAGGCGAGCGACCGATGCCAAAAACCAATGACGTCGCCTGGAGTCTCTGGAATTGCTTCCGGGCCCAAAATGGGAGAAGACAGGCTTACGTCGAAGCCCAAACTTTGTATTCAGAGGGCGGAACTGGCGCAATTGGCCGAGATTGTAGGGCGGTCAATGCACATCAGTCTAACCCAGAGCCCAAGATCGAATCAATTTCCGCCTGAATCGTCAAAATGTCCAAATTTCAACCAACTACCGTTAAGCGAATTCCGGCCGCAAATTGTAATCAAATCAGAGGGAAAACATGCCAAAAAGGTTTCCAACAAGCTCAGGAAGTCATGGCCTGCAAATTTATTTGCACTTACAAACGACGTGGCACGGTGGCTCAATCGTTTGCCCTACTCATGTTTTGGTATGTCTTATTCTTTCACACTGCGGATCGCACCATGGACGCCGAACTCTTGTTCTGGGTCCCCTGAGCTGCTGGACATACGTCTCTGAGGGCGGTGCTGTGCGCGATGTGTGCACGCGCGCGAAATTTACGTGCTGAACGCGCGTATGCCCCAGGTTCCATCTTAATGCAGCAATCAGCTTTTCTTCCGATTCTTGTCTGCTGTTCTTTCCTAGCTACTGTACTTGCTTCCGTATGATTGATCAGATATGCAAAGGACATTTCCCTATATCCTGTGGACTTCCTTGAGCGCTGCGCGGTAGTCGGAAAGTTTCCCCGTGTTCAACACGAGCTACGGGACAATGCTTAAGCATCAACAGGGACGTCACGTTCAAGCAAATGCCGACTTCATCTGGGGTTTGGGCTCTTGTGAGCTGATATGAGATCAGCAAATGGCGTGTATGAGATCGCCAGGTACCCGTTCATACCTGAATCCTTCCGGGAGCTTCATGGGAACGAAACGGTCCTCACCTATCATGTTTCTTCACTTATTGATTTGATAGCTGCAAGCTTATCTGCAAGCTCCTTCACCGACTACCAGAAGTATTTACCACTTTCTCGGTTGAGCTGAGTGCAGATGTCCATATGATCACTTCAGACATTTTCCCCAGATTCTATGGAAGCACAGAGTGCGAGCTGATGGGTGCTGACCAAAGGCCGCCGACGCATCTCACCTCATCTTTTACGATACCAACTTCCCAATAGGCAATCGATTCGTCCTGTTTATATCAAAAAGCGCTTCCCAAGTTCTGAACATTTCTCACGCCCACTCAACTGGCTTGGGGGAGCTCTTCGTCTTCTCGATCAGAAGACGCCATTCTGACGGGTACAAGCATGGCTATCTCGACACGGAAGTACCTGCAGGCCGCTTCGAGCTGTCGAAAGCCTCTTCTTCCTTCCCATCTCGCAATTAAGAACAATCGAATGGCAAACAATTTTGACTCAGCGAGGCAGGCCGTTTTCCTCGTGATCCGGCGAGGACCGATATCCTGAGGGGCACACCACTACCGGCCTGATCGAAAATGGCAGGAGAGACTCCTTTTGACCGGCCGAGCTTCTGATTCCGGAATCATCTTACTTCTACGTGTTTGATATCGGATTTGGATCCATACATGAGTAGACTGGATGCCTTAAATCCTCCTACACCATCTTTTCGGGAACGCGGGTGGGTAAGCCATGGCTCATCTCGTATCCGAACATAACCGTAAGCATCGCAATCCAGCCTGCCGGCTACTGTAAGCAGTACTTCGGCCTGTCAAAACCTCGGCGGTTTTTCTCTTGCTCATACTTCCACTAAAAGTCTCCGAATCGTTCCTTTTTCCTACCTCGGAGTGCAGACAATCTTCTGGAAGCATGGTATTGCTGCGGAGAACATCATGTGGCAAAAAATTGCACTTGAAAAGACTTTTGCATAACTCAGGTTTCGCTTGCTAGGCCAATCAGTGACCGCACCCCCACTTCTCAAAGACGCCCGACTTCAACAGCGCGCAACGTCAAGTGAAGCTCGCGTGTGAAACTCAGCTTGGAAGATATAAGGTGAACCCTTCTCGATATTTGCACTTGTGGTTTTGCTGCTGCTTTGAAGCTCATTTGATTTTGAAATTAGCCAAAGACATCAAATTCATGACCGTTAGATTGGAGTGTGGCTTGCTGTGGCGAAAAAGCCGAAGAAGCACTGCCTCACCTAAAAATCAAGGCACGAGTGGTATATGGCAAGTTCTGTATTATGAATCGGTTTCTCCTGAATTCTTCCGCCTCTGGGATTTTGGCCGATTGGGTTGTAGGTTTCTTGAATTCGCACGCATGTTATGCTTCAATTGTCTTCGGCGTGTTCTCCATTGCTAATTTGTCAAGTTACGGCCCTCGCCTTCACCGTCGCCTTCGCCATCGCCTCCCTCTGTACCTAAGCTGCACCCTCCTTGGTAGCTATCCTATCACCTCAAGAGACTGGCATGAGTGGCGCTTCACCAACCATGGCTCGATATGTCACTCGAGCTATATCCGACGATCTATCCACCATATCCACTGATAGCGCCGAGGCTCCAGGAGATTTTCATACTTGCCCCAGTTGCCTCTATCCCGCGTGGAGACGGGTCAGAATACCTACCAAATCAGATCAAACGTCCCGTCAGGCGTCTATCATTCGTACTCTCCATCTTCCTCACACCCTCACACCATGATTCATCTCCAGCACCTCCTGCCCACCACCTCGAACCACCCCCGTGAGAGACGAGGGTCCGCAGCCACCATGAACAAATTTCCAAGGCTTCATATCCACACGAAGGGTTTTCTTCTTACAGTAGCGCTTCTGCCTCGCGAAACAATATCACCTATCCTTGACTAGCACCACGGCCCGAACCTGTTGCCTGTGCGTCTTTGACGCACATTCGTTGGAACAAGATCCTGTGGCCTGTCCAGGGCGATATTATGTTTCGGACCTCGAACACAGCGGCTGGAGCAACTCACCGAGTACCCTCCAAACCAAGCGGTGACTAATCGACTCAAGGGCAGAGACAATGGAATCGGTTGCCTCGCTACGACTCTTGCGTCTATTGGAAACAAGTTATCGGTCTGATGAGCTCTGGGCATGTTAGAGCAACGACGAGGCGATATTTGTGGAAGTCGAATAGACGGTGAGATGCCACAGCAGAAAGAGTATTGGGTGTCGTTGTTCTGGTTTTTGCCAGGCAGCTAGCAGTGTTACATTTTGTGTTGAGCTGTCTCGTCTTGATACCGGTCAGGGCCGAGTGTCTCTGGGACGAGGGTTGAATACTTGGTTCGTTTCAGTACTGCATAGCCGATGGATGCATCATCAGCTACATCAACCATGAGGCTGTGCCCGGTGAATGTGTAGATGACCAGTCTACTAGTGTCGTTATCATTGTGGTTCTCGAGGCAATTGTAGAAACCAGAACCTTAGACCGTGGACAGTCAGCTCATGCATGCTAGGGTGTTCCCCGAGGTTGGTGGAAGAACAGAATTGCGGTGCCAATAACACCGACTTGAGTTCAAGGAGGCTTCCATGAGCCATTCCCTGGTCCGTCTCATCTGAGTCTGCGTTCAGGGGCAAGATGTTGTCAATATGACCCGCCTCGCCGAGGAATTTACCAAATTCCACGTGCTATGCCTTTCACAAAGCATAGAAAATGTCTGAAGAAAGTCCCATGTCCCTGCAGCGTGAGGCTGCAGATATCACATTTGAACATTGCCCATCGATGATCGGCTTCTGAATGATTTTCCGCCCCAGTTGGGTGACGCTGTTCTTTGATGCAAGTGTGATGAGCACGAAGCTCTTGCACTCGCTTTGAGATTTATGCACGTGCTTGCAGCATTCACACCCAGAGTATGGAAACCGAAATGTGGCAAGTCGCCCACCACTGAACTCTACGACGCTCATCATTTCCCGATTTTTCCGGAGGGGCCTCCGTGACATGATTGTGACACTGTAGTCGGGGCGACAAGCGAGAAGGGACGACATATCAAGTCGATAAAGAATACATTATGTAGTGCTATACTTCATGCGACGTTCCGGGATGACATGCAACAACAGTCGGGAGTGCTGCGCCTCCTTGACGATTCTTGGGGAATGAACAGTATTCTGTTCTTCTTATTCATCATCTCGGGCACCTATCATTGGGATTTCTATTGTCATGAATGGAACCGGAAGTATCCTAAAATGATGACCGCACTTCTGTTCCCAGCTGGCCACCGGGATTGCACCTGACAGAAGTATAAGGTGCGAGAGTGCGCAATGCTGTAAGTCATAATCCTAAGCAATGCCACAACCGCGACATCTGCACGCTAAATGTCACATTCAAAGAACCAGCAATCGTTTTGGACTGACTTTAACATGCTTCTAGAAGTTGCACTGGAAGCCTTGCCTATCTCAAGACAAAGTCGCTTTAAGCATAGAATACGGATGTTCTGTAGCCCGCGTGTGATCACACAGCATTCAAGCAGGGTCGGTAGAACGCCCACAGATCACAATGCATACTTTGTGCAATTGCAACCACCACTTTTGGTACCCGAAAATCTCTTCGTCTTACTCTTTCTCGCCGGGATAGACAATGCGAAGACAATCCTCACATCTACGATAGCACAAGCATTACCTCGACATTCAGTGACTCAGGGCCATCTGATACATTTTAGGGCGTCCGCCTTACAGCATTGCTACCCAATACCCCTTGACAGCACAGCAACTGTGGGGTATCACAATAGATTTACTGGACCGAATGAGACGCGGCTAAACTGATATTGCAATGTGGTGTATGAGTTGTTATATCGTCCTTTAGGGGCGCTGACTGTCCCACCGATGGGCAAAAGGATGTGAGAAGTGATAGAATGCGGTTCAGATGACGAAGATGATGCTATTGTGAATTTTCAGTGTTCAAAAATGCTTCATACTGATCTGAAACGCATTTCGCGAGCAAAAACGATGAAAGGCAAACGTTTGAAGCTCTGACAAGGCTGAAGGTTTATGCGTTCGAAAAGCCTTTGGAAATTCGAGAACGGGGAGGTGAGCCGGATGCGATTCGCAGATTTCCTGTACGACCTTTTGCTGTTTCGCTAAACGCCATTATATGCGGAACAGTGCACCGGAACTGAATGCTGGTGCTCTTGTACTCTCGATGGACCTCGTTCCAGACACGGCAATACAAGAGTCAGGCCACAATGCGTCTGCGGCGTGCAATGAGGCTCTTTTTCCTGGGACCGGGGACGCGGTATTGCATGTCCTTCTGACGTCGCAATTCTCGTTCCTGGCTAGGTTCCGTGTGACAAAGTCTCACGTATTCCCACACGGCTTCTATAGCTCATCTGACTTGTCGTGACGACGAGAAGAGCTGCAAAGCGCCATTTTATCACGACAGTCACAATCTGCCTCGTCTTAATGGAAGTGTGATGTCCGCAGGCATTGGGCATATGGGATGCACATGAAAATTGTGTGATTCTGTATTTCGTTGCAGATATGTGATAATAGGGATCCACATGCCTCTTTTGATATTCTGGCAGATGATGCTCGGGGTCGAGCATGTATACAGAAGTCTGTGTATCGGATGGTTGTTACTAGCGTGCCGCCCCGCTCAAGTGTAGAATAAATCAACACTCGGTACCGAGGGTATCAGTGATCTGTACCTCGTCATTAAAGATTGTCGACCCGTTGCATTGAGCAGTAGATCATAAGATATGAGCAAGATCTGAATCTAGATCGAACTCCGCGTGGAAGCCGGGCAGGTGCAGAAGTCACAGACTCAAGCCTCCATTCTGTATGCAATGAACTTTCAAATGGGAAAATGAACTGCTTCGGGAACAACTCACATGAAGACGACTTCCTTCGCAATTATTGGATTGACCTCAGTTCGACGTCTTCACCCAGGCTGTTGTTTCCTTGCAGCGAGGCAAATCCGCCAGAACTTTATGCTCAACGATATTGGAATGTGTGCCAGGTGTCAAGTCGCACTGCATTCAGCCATTTCGCGAAGGGAACAACTCCATGCTGCACACATGCTTGCGAACCTCGAATGCAGCCAGTAGAAAAGAGGGGGCTTTTGTTGACCAATCAGATGCCGTATTTGGTACAAATGGGCTTTTGGAGCGAAAGCATGGGAGGGCATTGACAATGATGGACCGGATTCAGCGACTCCACTAATTCAAGACTTTTGGAAGACGATTAAAAGTGACATTTGGTCAAATGGTGTTCAGTGTCTGGTGGTGTTGTTATGATGCTAAGCGAGGGTCTCTGGACCCGCTGGTGGCTGCGACTTTAAAGCTGAAATGAAGCGAGAGCGGCGAGTAAAAATCTACATTTCATATAAGCCTACAGCTTTCAGCTGATCTATCCTGAAAGTGTCCAGATTCAGCTGCTCGTATATTGTTTGCCTGACAAGTTATTCCGAGTAAGAGCTGAGCCCGTTGCTCAATCATGAGAGTACAGAGCCTGCAGCTTTTTCAAACTTGTGTTGTTCAATATAGCGTCCTCAGTCATATAGAGGAGGAACACTCAAGCTGATTTTCTCTCTAATATTTTCTATTTCTCTGGAATGTTCTCGTAATTATGCGCTGTTAGGAAAATGTCCTCTTCTTTTTGGCAACATACAATTAGAAAGATTTGTAACAAGAGGAAAAGCAAATGATCATGAACCTAGAATCATTTAGCCTTGAACATTACCTTGCTGTCTCTCTCGTATCTATTCTTCAGAAGAGTTTGAATGCTCGCTTTGTCTACGACAGGAATGGAATGGACACTTCCATGTTTTGCGGGGCATGAGCCGTTGCGCTTGGACGTCTTGGCGCATTTCAAAGTCGACGCATCAATAAACCATCATCATACCGCTTTCGCATATCCGTTATCTTCTTACTTATACAGGGTCATGAAAAATATTCTCTTGACATTGATCCTATAATCAGATTTTATCACAGTCGGAGAAGAGCTCCTAGAACAACAATTAATTGTATCCCACCTTCTCATCTAGTCATCCTTCAATGCCGGCAGATACATCGGCGGAGCTATTTATTCCCTTATAAATACCAAGACCATCCATTTCTCGCCTGATACCCTGCCTTGCAGCTTCACATCTCGCTTCCACATTATTCTTATCAAGATGGCTGTCGATAGCAGTCAACATGAATGAAGCTGTCCAGAATTGATTGGTTTTCGACCCCGCATCTCTACCGGTACCAGGGGTAAGTTTCTCTCCCGCCTCTTATATGTCGTCATTATTATTGCTAACCTAGGGAGATTTAATGACAATCAAGGTACCTTCGTTGCCTCATTTGAAGAAACTGGTAGCTTATCTTTGGATTGCCTGGGATGGTGATAGTGATCACCCAGGGCATACCAAACTGGATGAGGAAGCTCGTTCAAGATGGGATTAATATATATCCGACGACCTCCGGTGCGGATAACATACCTCAATTTGAGAAGGAGCGTCTTTTGGTCAAGAGGGATTCGTGTATATCGAGGGTAGAACAGACGTCAATTGTTCATTCGTTCAATTGGAGAGCCATGCCGTTCAAATTGTTGGTTGCATTTGTTCTGCTGGGTTTGAGTAGGGTGGGATGGTCTGCGCCGAGACTGTACAGTGAGTATCAATCAATTCATCACAAAATCCATCCACTTACAAATTACAGCTCAATCTCCGTGCTATCCAGATCTTCTCGATGTCGGAGCTGAGGAACTCGTTGCTGGATTGGAGAGTGGCGCCTGGACGAGTGTAGACTTGACAAAGGTAAAAAGGCACGATTGAGCTTGAATACCTTGCTGACATAATGAGGCATATCTTCTCCGCATTCAAGAAGTTGATGATATCTTGCAAGCTGTCATTGAGCTCAACCCTGATGCTTTGGCCATTGCCGAGAGTCTTGATGCAGAAAGAGCCAACAGGACTATCAGAAGCGCGCTTCACGGTATCCCAATGTTGATCAAAAACAACATTGCGACTCACGATCAGATGAACAATACCGCTGGCTCGTACGCCCTACTGGGAGCCACTGTTCCGCGCGACGCGACAGTAGCTGCCAAGTTGAGAGCAGCTGGTGTTATCCTCCTTGGGAAAAGCAATCTTAGTCAATGGGCAAACTTCAGAAGCTCAAATAGCTCAAGCGGCTGGTCAGCGTACGGAAATCAAACCACTTCTGCTTATTATCCAAACGGGGATCCTAGCGGAAGTTCTTCGGGAAGTGGCGTCGGAAGTTCCATTGGACTTGCGTGGGCATCTTTAGGAACAGAGACAGATGGAAGTATTCTGAGTCCGTCCAGTGTCAATAACTTGGTTGGCATCAAGCCATCTGTTGGATTGACTTCCAGATCGCTCGTTATACCTATCTCTTCTCATCAAGATACTGTTGGTAAGCGAAGTTTTTGTTATGGCGCGGCTTTTGGTTGTCCTAAAACGGAATGCAAATATTGACATTGTGCAGGTCCAATGGCGCGAACCGTTTCCGACGCGGCATACATTCTCTCTATCATTGCAGGTAAAGATGCAAGCGATAATTACACATTGGCCCAGCCCTGGGATACGCCACCTGACTACACCAAGTCTCTGAATTTTTCCAGTCTCCGGGGAGCTCGAATCGGTGTGCCAAGAAAGGTCATCACTTCTTATCAAGACAATACTAGTCTACCAATCATCTCAGCATTCAACGCTGCTGTTAAAGTGATGGAACAAGCAGGTGCTACAATCGTTGAAGATGCAGACTACCCAGCTTGGGAAGGTTACCTCAGAGATGACAATGAGACTCTGGTCTTGGAAGCAGACTTCATCAGCGATCTCACAGCTTACCTCGCCCAATTGGAGACCAATCCAAACAATGTTACCAGCTTAGCCGACGTCCGCAACTTTACTCAAAGCTTCCCACTCGAATCTTATCCAGCACGAGATACAGCTGTCTGGGACGATGCTCTATCTTTGGGCTACAACAACTCAGACTACCAGTTCTGGCAAGCATATCAAGCTAGTTATTACTACGGAGCTGAGGGTGGAGTATTGGGCGCGCTGGAGAAATACAATCTTGATGCCCTGATCTTACCGACGGATTATTCTTCCGGTCCATCAGCGAGAGCAGGTCTGCCAGTTGTCACTGTTCCCCTTGGTTCATACCCAGCAAACACCACAGTCGTGAAGTCGAGAAACTGGGGATTAGTGCAGGTCGGACCTAACATCCCGTGAGTTCACAGCCTCTCGAATTCGTGCCCTAAGAAACAGACCTTCTAACATGTTCTAGATTCGGTATCTCCTTCATCGGCGCGAAATGGAGTGAAGAATCTTTGATCGGCTTTGCATATGCATTTGAACAGCGCACTCAAATTCGCTCAACCATCAAGCCATATATCGCTCCCACCATACAACTGGCAGATGTCATCGGCATATAAATATTATTTCTAGACTGTACATAATATCTGGCTGTAGATAGAATATCGGTGTGAGTATCTCAACAAACATTGATGCAGATATAAGCCCAAGTTGAGCATATTGCAGCAAGGCATCCAAAGCTTATGCATACTACTCTTAATCTTGAGGTCATTGACTTATTTCTATCATATATTATACTGAAGTTCCTTCTTCACCGCCTGACGCCACCTCTGATGGATCGCTCAGTCAACAAGCCTCACTTGGTTTTAAGCCTCTGGGAACCAGTTACCCGGTTTGAGAAGTCGAGTATCTGCATGGCACGCGAGTGCGAATGTGACAAGTCAATAAAGAGCAATTGCGGTGAGTGCGGTTTCGGACGCCAATGCAAGCAAGGCTTGTTCGGTCTAGCGAGGTTTCGGGTCCTAATTCCTCCATTCCCCACGAGCAGCCTCCAGCTTGAGCCTCTTCTCCTTGATTTCCCAATCTGGACACCGAGTCATGGTGCCCCTGATCCAGACGACGGACCGTTCCTTTGAGCTCTTGATAAAGGCACCGGCAGGCAAATGTTTGCATTCCTAACATCGGGTCCAGGGCGGCTGGGCACAGACTCGGTAACAAATATCAAAGGGGTATAAACAAAGGAGTCAGGATGCGAGCGCCAGGTCTTCGTGCCAGAGGATATATTTCCAAGCTTTTCAATTGGCGATGAAAACAACTTGCAACGAGGCAACCAAGGTGATGCATTCCAAGAGAAATGAATGACCATTCAAACGCCCGTGCATAACCTATTGAAACCGTGTTGAGGTCTTGGTAGTGAGCCCCTTGCCTCATCTCAAGCGAGGAAGTTGGCCCCGCCCGCTTACTGCACAATATATATAATCACAAATGCATGCAAGGCCGTCTACATGGCTGCGTGAACGCCCGGGCGTGGATTTGCAGTATAGCTTCACATACTTGTGAATGGAGTTCCACTCTAGAATGCCTTAATCTGCCTTGCTGCAGCCAGAAGCTAGGCAATTGCGACAGTTGACTATCATAGGCTATTGGGGAATGATTCCGCATTCAGTGAGGACACCGGGAGTTCGAACGCCCCTCGTGGGTACTATCTGTAAAGCAGAGTCAAGTTGGGGGAGGCCGGGTAATCGCAAGGCTGAATGTGTGTGCTCGTACCTCTTATCAGCAAGATGTGAGGAGGGGGAGTCGCGCTTCAACGTACTCTTTGGCCAATAAACTAGAGAACACTCCAGTAAGAAACAGCTGCGTAAGAATCATAAAGCCAACGTCGTTACTCACTGTCGGGTCTCACTGCAATGAACGACTTTGTCGGAACGTGATTATGAAGCTATCTCAACTCCTCAACTTGAACGACTCCGAGATCCTCTTACACATTTTTCGAGCCTGCATCGCCGAAGCTCATCCCACCAAAAAACTAGGCAAACGGAAAGGCAACGAGCTAGAAACTCCTAAAGACGACTTTCATCGAGTAAAATGGACTCTAAAAGAGATGGAGGGTATGCGTTGTTCACTTCAAGATCTGTAAGCCCTTCTCGAAGGCCTTGGTAGTGGGGGTGGTGGCCTGTAGCGTACAACAGACTGCAGACAGTAGAGTATGCATGCAAATCGCCCAAATCGTATAAAGCTACATGAAGGTGTCCTGCCTATTCGATCGAGCATGTTGAGAAGACCCAGCCTTATTGTTGAATCAGCCAGAAGATACATACTCGTCACAAGTGCACAACCACAACCCCACCATGCCACGTGCACGCATGGTGAGGTGCAAAGGGATTTTCTTAAGCTATCTCCAGATCTCCAGATACTTGCTTTTTGTTTCGTGCTTTCTAAAACATGTTTCTTCTTCTGAGATCACAAATCGGTTGCCTTTATATTCGAAGTCCCAGGTTCTTTTCTGGGTGTAGGAGGATGTTCCATCATTGGGTATGACAAGGCGGGCTTTACCGTCAAAGAGCGAGGTCATGATGTCGAATATTCCTGAGGTGTGACTGGAAAATGCCTGATACGACTGAAGGGCTGAAAATTTGGCTTGGTCATATTTCATTGGTTGAGATTGTGAGGTCTGATAAACCATGACTACTGCTGCATGACATCGCTTCCAAGGTGGGAACTTGACTCGATCGCGAGGGAAAAGGAACGTTTGCCGCGTGCCAATCAAATGTCACGAGTACGGCCATCACAAGACATCATTCTGACGAAATGATAGGAAACTCTCAAGACTTCGATTTCTACTTCTGTGAATGATTCACCACAGAAGAGAGGCAAACAAAATCTGACTGGCTTTCAGCTCTCTGCCTTGCATCGAGTCCCAGTTGCCCTACCAGAACAGCCCAGCTTGAGCATCTCCTTGGAGAACTCTCACCAGTTTGTGAAACGGCTCATCTGACTTTTCAAGATGACCGCTATGAACTATCCATAGATTTGCTTCTTGCGGCTATGGAAAAATTGCAGCTGAAAAAGGTGTTCATGCATCTCTTGATGAGCCTCACAGATTGCTCTCAGCCTTGTGATGAGAACTAGGCTTCTCCGTGCTTATGGACATCCGAGGCTGAAATCTGCCTTCGTTATGAGCATGTCAGACTGGGAGGAAGACATGCCGAAACAGTTCTACTCGGTGTCTACATAAGCAGCTCAGCTTCAACGGTGACTTGGAATGGTTGGATGTTCCTCAATAAATAGGAGATGGTGGTTGAGTGTCTACCTGGAGGTGCCTGGAGCGAGGCAGCTTTCTCCAGGGTGCCTCAGGAGGTCGAGAACGCGGAGAGCTGAATATGGGTATTCTGAGGTTGAGCCGTTGTTGCCAGTTATTGAGGATGAATACTATCTAGAAGTCAATATCTCAACTATCCGGCAAATGAGCAGATAATCCCGCGATACCATAACCACCTCCTGATCAGAGACGAAAGAAAAATACATGGTCACAAGATCCCATATACATCACCACACCGCTGACGAAACGTCGATTTCGTGAGGTGGGTAAGCTTGCAAAGTATTCTCCAAGTCCTGGATATCTGTCTAACTTCAGGGCAGAAGTGGTCCATCGTAGTGATACAGCGACCATAAGCTTTACAATGATGCAGGAATTCCATCCGCTCTAAATCACATGGCAACGATATAGATTATGCAGACAGGTCCCAGAGCATCTTCGAAAATTCGTTTGCATTGACGAGAATGAGCACCATAAGCTGGACAGCTAGTGTTTAATCAAATCTACATGGGGCAACTATAAGTGGTTGTTAAGTTCTAAAAGCAAACCTGTATTCTTTCATATGGTGCCTGCCGGAGATAAGTCTGTTGATGAAACAAAACAAAGAAAGAATGAAAAAAGGGGAACGATCTCTTCTAAACCCAAGACCTCATATCCTTGGTCTCAAGTAGTTTACCTGTAGATACATACCATTGCCTGACTATCTGCCCTCGCTTAATTCCATTATATAAACATTCAAATACCCTGTAGTCGCAGGGGCACGACAGAGGCTGGTATAAGTCAGAATAAATAGCTTTTAAAGGTACATAAAGCCCCCTCTTCTCGTATAACTGAAAAATCAACTCTATGTTACCCCCTCCTCGAAATCCACCGGGTTCTCTTACACCCGTCTAAGACCCTCCCTCGAACGACCTAACAAAATGACCACCAATCTCAGCATACCATCCAAAAAGCCTTGCTCGGTTCCCATTTTCTTGTTCGAGGCGGCAAGTATTTAGATTCTGGAGAGGAGTGAGCTGACGAAGTGGCTCGGGTGAGAGATGTTGCCCAGATTCCGAACGAGACCTGGTCTGATCTCGTTAGGTGCTAGGCGAGGTAAATATTGATGTTCTGATTATTCTCTTGTTGACAGTACGAGAGTGAATGAAGATCTGGGTCTGATTTTAAGCCCTCTTTTTAAGGGTATTGCATTGAATTCAATAAGTCTAGCCTTGCTATTTTCCTGAACTCCTGCAATGCATGCTACTGTCGTCTACCCACATATCCTCCTATGCTCATTGCTCGATTAGACTTTCAGATGCTTATGCCCAGAGCGTGTGATTCAATTCAACGGTGCCTCAAAAACTAATGCAACTCCATCATCACCTGCCGTGACAATCCTACTTCCATCACCTTGCACAAATCCCAACACTCCACCGCCCTCTCCCTCCCCACGATGTCCCTTCCACTCCTTCACAAAGCCCGAATTCGCCATGCCCGTTCCACCTCTAGTATCCCACCTTCTCACCACGCCATCCATCCCACAGCTTGTCAACAGCCATCCGCCACTACTAGCATTCTTCACGAAATCCACTTTCACAACACTATACTCCTCATGCGCCTCCTTAATATGCCTCCGCACCGCCCACCTATGCGCCGAATCAAACAGCGCAATACTCCCATCCACACTCCCCGCAGCCAACAACGTCAACGGCGGCGCCGAAAACGCCAACGTCTCAATCCCATCACCTTGCGCCTTCAAATCCGCCAATATCTGCCCAGACTGTCCAGCCGAAGCATTAACCTTCCCAGACACAGCTTTGTTGCGCGAGGTCTTCGCTGCTGGATTTGGAGTATCGGAACTCAGGCGAGGGAGACCAATTACTTTGATGTTTCCGCCTGCGCCGCCTACGACGACGAAATTCCCTGCTGGGGAGATGGCGACGCTGAAGAGGCCGCCTTCGACGGCAAAGCGTTGATCCAGGGAGGTGAGGCCGACGACGTAGGCGCTTCCTTCGCCTTGAGTGAGGCCTGCGCCAGCGGCTTCGCCGAATACGTCCCAGACGTAGAGACTCTCGTCTTCGCTGACTGTGGCGAGGAGTTTGCCGTCTGCGGACCAGGAGCCTGCGGTGCAGGAGCCGGTGTGGAGGAAGTAACTTTGGATGATTACGAGGGGCGCGTCTTTGTTCTTGGGGTCGACGGTGTAGACCCATACGGAGCCGTCGTTTGCGCCGAGGGCGATGGTGTTGGGGGAGGCAGGGTTGGGACACGCAGACATCCAGTTTATCTCCTCTACCTCTTGAACTTCCGCAATGTATTTCCATTTCGAACCTGTTGCGTTGGAGACGTAGCCTCGTAGTTTGCCGTCGAGACCGCCTGAGAATAGGAATTCGCCTTTGGGTAATGTGAATGCGAGGGCATTGATTGAGTCTGTATGTCCTTCGAGTTTGAAGATAGGTTCGAGGGACTTCCGCTCCACGCGCTCGTTCGGGGCAGATTGGTAGCTTGCTGGTAGGACGGGCGCAGCTTCGGGTGTGCAGTCGAAAATATATCCTATTCCTCCCAGATCGTCTCCTTCACTGCCACCTGTCGCGACGATTGAAGAATTTGTAGGATGCTGTGCTATGGTAAAGATGCTGTCGGGGTGTGCGTCGAAATGTGCGGAGGAGTCGTTCTGCAGTTGGATTTCTTGCATGATGTCGTCGTCGCCTTGTTCGCCTTCGCCGTCATCTTCTGAGCCAGAATCCATCGCTGCGTCACCGTCGGAATCGATGATCTCTTCGGCAGCTTCGTTGATGTCAAGCATAGCTGCTTCATCATTCTCCCCACTATGAGGGTCTTGGAAGTCGTTGGAAGACGACATTGTTGGTAGTGTAATTTCCAGGCAATTATAGGATTGTGTCTGTGAGAAGATGATTAGGTTTCGCAGAGGCGATCAAGGTTTTAAATGTGATGGGTGAGTTGCGCGGAGAGAATGCCTTGGTCGCTGATTTGAAATCGAGGTTGAGTGAGCAAGGCCAAAAAAAAAGTTCAGGACGGGATGGGAGGGGTCGCTTTTTGCCTCGATGACAAAATGCCTGCCCCACTTTGCTGCAGGCTCGATTGACCCCGCCATTGACGAGCAGGCGAGATGCTCGCTCGTGGACTTCCAATCAGGGGTAAAGATTGATCCCATACGAGTATAAACAAAGGGATGGCTAGGATTACTGACTTGAAGAAGAAGACTTTCATCGCTCTCCGAAGGAACTCTTGCTTCTCGTAAACATTATCACAGCAAAAGTCATTTTCGTTCTGTTTTTCTCGCCCTGCCATTCTCTCATCCTCACTTGACCAAAAGCTCCGAGTACTTCAAGACACATTAAATTTGTCAAATCCTAGTTATCAAATTCTCATCCCAGACATTGAAAACATCTCAATGATCTAATAACCATCTACACATAACACCGCCCGACCAACCAGTTTGAAATCTATAGCTTCGCACCCTTGGCCCTTCTCGCTTCCTTCTCCTTATCCCTCAACAACCGTCTCAAAATCTTCCCACTAGGACTCTTCGGCACAACGTCTATGAACTCCACACCACCCTTCAACCATTTATGCCTAGCCTTATGTTCCTCAACATGCTTCTGGATTTCTCGTGCGACCATCCGATCGTTGTCTTCGAGGCCAACAGAGGAGGATTTGACGACGAAGGCTTTGGGGACTTCGCCTGCTGCGTCGTCGGGGACGGGAATGACGGCGCAGTCGGCTACGGAGGGGTGGGTAAGGATGTGGGCTTCGAGTTCGGCGGGAGCGACTTGGAGGCCCTACGCATACTTGTTAGTTGCTGACTGGTGGGGTGTGATTAAAAGAGACGTACCTTGACCTTGATGAGCTCCTTGATACGATCCACAATAGCGATATGCTCATTTCCAGCAGGTGACTTGCGAATCACGGCTTCATCACCAGTTCGCATCCATCTACCAAGACCATCCGTGTCATCGAGGAAAGTCTCTTGGTTGGCTTTGTCGTTGTTCAGGTAGCCGAGGACAACAGATGGCGATTGAACGACGAGCTCTCCTGGTTGTTCATATCCTGTGATCTCAACGCCTTCGATAGACATTATCTTAGCTTTATACCCTGGGAGGAGCGAGCCGCTTGTTCCGAAGAAGATGTCGGTTTCGGCGCTAGAGCATACGACAGTGCAGGTTTCGGTGAGACCTAGAGTACTGTCAGTATATTGGTTTCTTAATGAGAGTGGAATGCGCACCGTAGCCCTGTCTGATCTTCCACGATGGATAGATCTTTTGCAACTCCTCTGCTGTTTCGGCACCAAGAGGTGCAGCCCCTGTGAAGATTGCTTGGACGCTGCTGAGGTCGTATTTGGAGACAACTTGCTGATTCTTCGCTATTTGGATGATAATCGGAGGAACCTGTCTCGATCAGCTTGCAGCTCTCTACAAACTTGCAAAACGAGCTTACCAAGTACAAAGTGGTGATCTTGTGAGTTTGAATGGCTTTCAAAAATGATTGAATTTCAAACTTTGGCAGGATGATCACGCCGTCTCCGCGATAAGTACTTGCTTGAGCAATCACGACTAAGCCATAGATATGGCTGAGAGGCAAGAGGCCAAGACCGACTTCTGTCTTCTCATTCTCAGGCCTCTTGTCACGGGCGGGCTTTTCAAACAGCCCAATCTGCAGTACGTTGGCGATGACATTCTGGTGGCTGATCATGACACCTTTCTGCAAGGGCACTCAGTCAGTTGTTGTTTCTCGGCAGCAGATTTCACCAAACTCACAGGCAACCCAGAAGTTCCACTGGAGTAGCAGAGATATGCAGTTTGTTTAGCACCTTGGCCCTTCTCCCACTTCAACGCTTCAAGCGTGGGAAGCTTGCTACCAGCTTCAATCAATTGCGATACAGTCTTGAAAGGGACTGGTTTATCTCCTGAAAGTTCTTTTGGGAGTTCTAGGATATAGACTCGTTCTTTTGGGATGCCAACAGCTTTGGCTGCTTGGAGGGAGGTTTCGAGGAGGGGTATACACTTCCGAGAGGTCAGCGATTTGCTTTCCATATTCTTTTGGGATTAATATCACTTACAGTGAAAAGCGCCTTTGCTCCAGAGGACTTCAGCTGGAACTCCAGCTCTGAAGCAGAGTATGCTGCGTTAGCTGGCGTCGCAATACCATTAAGTCTGTGGACAGCATATGCCAAAGTCATAGAATCAACCTGTAGCAGTCAGCAGTCAGTATTCCTCTTTATCTCTAAGTATAGGCATTCCCGGGGTGGCAAACACACAGTATTCAAAGCAAATATGCCCACAACTTTATCCCATTCAGTCCCCTTGTTGACCTCCCATCCAAACTCCTTTGCCAAACCTTTCGCCAGGTGGTCGACCCTATCCACCATCTCCGTCGCGGAGAATGTCCGACCTGAGATACCACATGTGAATGGGTTGCGCGATTTCTTGAGGGGGCAGCGGCCGTAGGAGTCGTCTAGCATGAACTGGCTGATGGGAACCGTATCTGGGACTGTGAGGGGAAGTTAGCTATTTTGCTTTCTTTCTGCAGAAAGAGATCCTGGTAGGCGCAGATTTGTAAAGACTGTAAGCAAAGTGTTTACTCACCCTCGGGAAGTTTGGGGACCCATGAGGGTGGTGTGAAAACCATGGCGAAAGAAGAGTAATCAACTCAATTTCGAGATGCACAATCGGCTCGGGGCGATTCGAGATAGCAGGGGTAGCTCGAAAGTCTATTCGCGCTGGCTTACCAGGACTTGCGATTCTCAGAAGCGATGAGGGCACGTAATCTTGGATATTTATCTGAAGATGATGAAGTATAAGGAGAGGAAGAATTATTCTAGAGGAAGAGACCAGAGAGGAGCTGATGCTTCAGAGCAATCGGAAGTTGGGTAGTGCCTCTTCCTTCTAGGTCCTTGGTACCCCGGTCAGCTTCCCCAATGTTTGCGGGGTTGGGGTCCGCTTTGAACAGTGGCCGACGTGTGAGCTGGACCGAGGCCGAGGTCAAAGCTCGGTCGGTCTCTGGCAGCTCTTGAGCCACGAAATATAAGGAAGACAGGGCCCTGTTAAATTACTTCTCGGTGTCCACTAAGGGATCCTTATATCGGTGGATATACGATACGATATTGCAAGCTTCAGGAAACCATTTTTTCTGGTAGGATCTGCTATCATTTATAGATGTTGGCTTGTATCACGCGAGCTGCTGCTGTATTCTGATGCCAAGTCCAAGTTCCAGTCCAGCTCTGGTGCTCTCGCACTCAAGCTCGAGAAAGTAGCTCCGGATTACCGGAATTCTTTGGGTCACTACTGGTTGCTCGTTGACAGTAGATCAATGTTATCATTATCTTACGCATAGACTGCGCTCCTGTAAACACGTACGGACGTATCGCGACGAGAGCTGGATATCTTCCTGGCATTCTTGAAGATAACGATGCGGGGGCAGGGCAGCTTTTCGAACCTTGCATCGAGAGTTCGGCCCTCGGTCAGGAACTGTTATCCGGCAGAAAATGCTTCTTCTTTCCCGTTCTATTTTAGTTACTGAGTGTTGCGGACGGCTAGGTGACGAAGCTTCTTCTTATAGTTTGTTGATGCATGATTTTCCTGTGTTGAGGAAAGAGGCTTGTGTGGAGGTCTGGCTTTCTTCCGTCACGGCGGTTTAGTGGGATCGGTCACTGGCATCTTCTCCAGATATCCAACGACATGTCATGAACGCACCCCGAGAATCGCTGCGAACGCGTCGGCATTGGCTTTGGAGCCTTGCAAAGATACTTCACGTATTTCTTGCAATAATTGCGACGTCGTAGTTGCCAGGATTGATGCAATAACGAAGCTCAGCGATGCCCTCCCTAGAGCCATGAATGATCCACGATACCGTGGCTTTTCCTTGAAACCTATCAAGATTCCGCCTCAGAAAGGTCAGCCTCAGAAGGATTCTTGGGGTAGCGCAAAGCAAGTGCAAAGACGTATGCTTAGCAGAATGTGGGTTGATAGTCTGGGCGCGTTGGCAAAAACATGACTTCCCTGGAGGAAGAGGTACTGAGGTGGGATTCTGTATAGTTCCAAAGATGGTAGCTAGTGTGCTATTCTTTTTTCAGCTTTTGCGAGTGTGTTAATGTTGTGCCATGCCATTCCCAGGCCGTCTTATTCACAAACGACAGACGCGTGTTCTCATGTACAATATAGCAAAATGGGCGCTTCACACGGGAGTCTGCGATTGCACAAGGAATCTCCACGTACTCAAATGGGCGTTGAATCTCAGACTACTGCCAGAAGTTTATGTCATGGTCATGAGTATGCGTCAAGGACTTCTGCTCCCACCTGGAAGAATCCGTCGCGTCCTCCGATCAAGTCGGTGGAGACGGGGCAGTCGTGGCTCTGGCTCTCTGGCCAAAAGCACACTACACCTAGACTTGAACCAGAATCTCCAGCACTTGAAGATACATTACACCTTGAGATAATTTACAAAATCGTAAGTCTTGTTCTTCTCAACCCCGACCTTGATGGTTTCACTGAAAGATGGTTTCACTGAAAGATGGTTCAGTCAATGAGGACGCGTCTTTCTTCTCCTTTTCTCCTCAGGACAAGACTTCACCGCAGAGTTAACAAGTGAGGAGCATCAATCAGTCAACTTAAAACTGTATCAGGATGATTTCAATCACTTTCCGATCTTCTTTTTTCTTCCAAGCAATATTCAATTGCATCACATTCTCCTAAAGTGGCTCACTGGATCATCTTGTGTAAAAGATTGGTCTGCAGCCAGATTCACTTCGAGACTAGAGACGTTCAGCCAGCCAAAAGAAAAATAGACTCTCAAGTTGGTGAGATCTCTTTGATCTACTGGGTGAAGAATTCCACCCCTCCTCACAAAAACGCGTGTGTTGTAAGTGAATCTTATCTCTTTTGGAGCAAGGAGGCAAAGTCAATCAACCTCTCAACTCCAGCAGACTCCAGACTCTACGGCACGGTTCTGTATCTGTTCGCTTCTCTTCTAGACTTCTCATAAGAGATATACATAACTACAAGCTTCAATGGGAGAAATAGCGGGTCAGAAGAAGCATATCTTTCAACGTGATTCTGTGTAAGATCTGCCTATACTCAGCTACCTTCACAATCTCAATTGAGCATATATAAAAGTGTAATGCACTTAGTTTCCATGTCGTCACGCTGCACAAAGTGTTCGAACTTGAACAAGTCCGAACTCGCACTCCCCTCGAACGTGAATTCCAAAAAGAGCAAGAACACACTCTTTTTCCTCCCTTCTTCCTCCTCTTCCTGCCTGGTGTAGAATTCAATCGGCCACTAGAGCCTCTATTCACGCCTTCCGTTCCCCTTTCGTGTATTGCTTTGAATGAGGCAGGAACGATCAACGCACTAGCGTGGTTTTCGAGGACCGCCGACGCGTACATAGACCCCCCAACCTCGCCCCCTCGAAGCTTCTTCCTTCCTTCAACAATGCCTTCCATTCTACACCACCACTTCTCTTCTTCCATCTTCTTTCTCATACTTTACCTTCTACATCTATCTTCACACATACATACCTTGAGTGTCCTTCGAGGTACTCCATCTTCACAACTGTGTTCACGCCTCGAGTAGATCTCAGGTTTGATCTTCACCATGGCGCCGTTTGAGTTGAAGATTCAGCCGCCCCAGACTCCTTACAACCCTCTTCCTTCCTTCTACTTTCCTCTCCCTGCCGTTCCACCACAGGCTGCGCCTTCTGCACCTGCCCAAACCGCACCACCTCCAGTAGTTGCCCCTCCAACACCCCCTTCTTCAACCTCTTCGACATCACCACCACCACCTCCTACAGCTTCACCAGACAGTCTTGTGGTTCAGCTTCCTGTCTCCCAGCAAGGTGGTCTTCACATTCAACAGGTATGTTCCAGCTGTTCACCTTTGAAGGTTTTTAAAATTCGAGTTCTAACTGCTGAATAGATCATTTCGCAACCTCCTCAATCTGGTGTTCCTCAACATGCCACGAGTCAATCTGACACTGTTCAGTCTGACATTATTCAAGACACTACAACTGGAGTAGATATTGCTGAAGTCGACACTGCTGTTCTAGACGCCCAGCCCTCTCGCAAGAGAGCTGCTTCGGAGGCCAATGCCAATCAGCCAGAGTTGAAGAGGACCAAAACCGGAACGCAACAATCCGCATCTGCAGATGGTGATTTCCTGAAGGACGCCCAAGGAAAGTTCATCTCTTTTGGAGAGCCAGAGATTTGGGCAGAGCAACGCCAGCAGCTTTGCGAGACTTTGCATCACTACAGAGCTCACGAAGCCGGTGTCTATCAGAAAAACAGGATCGCTTATGGCTTGTACATCGATGCTGGTGTCTCTCCCAAGGATTACTTCGATAACGATATCATTATCACTACTCTGTAAGTTGTCTCAGTTCAGCTTCTTGATTGCCGTTCTAATCATGCAATAGTGGTGGCGGCAAGGCCAAGGATGACAATGGACAGGTCCAGCGCGTTAGAGATCATGCCATTGTGGGACGCAACGATACAGCTTTCCGCAACTCCGTTGAGAAATTGCAGACCATTTTGGTGATCGTTGGTATGTTTACTCTGCCTTCATCCGTGAAAGGACCCAGCTGATGCAATTGATAGGCAAGAAGAACACCAACTGCCCAGTCAAGTTGAAACATAACTTTAACGTTTTGGGACACTACCATATCACTGCTATGTGGTATGATAAGTCTGACACTTGTTGCTGGATGGTCAAGCTCCAGAGAGTCGATACCACTACCCAGCCATGGTACTCTATCAAGGGATCCACCCACACCTCTCTTCCTCTCTCAGTTGCCCCGAGTCAAGTCTGTGAGTCATGCAGTCAGAGCACTGAACAAATCTACGAAGAAGAATGGTTTTGCATGACTCCTGGTTGCACATCCTACTTTAAGAGAGGTGGAGTGAAGATCGATGCCCGAGACTACCATTACAGTCAGGCATTTCTCAGTGCTCGTTCTCAATTCATGGGTGAGGTACCAGTCGCAGTCGCTCCTTACTTACCCGATGTCACAGCCGGAACTCCATTCACAGAGGCTGTCATCAACAACTTCAAGCAAGGCTTTGTTTGTTCCGTTTGTGGCTGCTGTGGCCGTCAGAAGCATTGGAAGCATTGGGCCTGTGAGAATGAACACTGCGGTGCCACCTTTCCCCTGCGTCATGAACCAATGTCCATCGATGAAGCCAAGTCAGAGCCCGAGGGTCGCCTGAAGCGTCAAAAGGACTTCTCGAAGCTTTTCACCCCCATCGATCAGCATATGGAAGGTGCTTATGAAGTCACCAAGTACTCTTTCCCTGACGAGGACGGCAGCATTATTGGATTTGTGGCCGTTTATAAGTCGACCGACAAGGTCAATCGCCACAAGAATGGAGCTGATGATCTCTTCACAGAGTTATCAACCATGGAAGAGGGAGATTTCCACTTGGAGCGGAAGGCTGCTAGAGCTGCTGGTTGTAAGTCATTCGATCTGCCTTCCAGAGAATTCTTGTCTAAGACTAACATTTTTAAGCAATTGTTGAGAAGCTCACCCAACAATTCACCCGAAACTATGTAAGTTGCCTTCATTTCCCGAATCTCATAGTTATTAATGCTGTTATAGGGTGCTACTTACAAGTTCATTGTTCGCACAGAATCTCAAAGCTTCTCAACTGCACCTGATCCTATTCTCAGAGTGTTGAAGCGTTGCACCTGGGCTTCGGAGCAAGCAGTCAACCGTCACGGTGGACTTTACGAAGTACCCAACGAGCTTCTTGCCTTGGGATATACTCAGAGCGGTGAGATGGGCGTAAGATAACATTCATTTTTATACAGATATTTCTGCTAAATCCTCTTCAGTGGCACGATGACGGAGAGAAGACCGTTGGACAGACCGTTGCTAGTATGTCCCTTGGTGGTCGCTCCACGATGCATTTCCGTCCCAAGGCCACAACAACTCTCTTTGGACCTCCCAAGCGCACGGGTGTCAAGTCGCCTGTCTTGCAGTTTACGCTCGAGCATGGCGACATGATGGTGATGCACGGCTCCGACATTCAGAAGCTCTACGAGGTACGCAGCTCCAAAAGATTCAGTTTGTAGAAACTTGACTGATCAAAACAGCACTGTGTTTACTCCTATGGCAAGCGACGCTACGCTCTGACATGCCGCACCATGATCTTCGATAAGATGGTCGCAGAAGAGGAGAAGCAGCACGCCATGGAATCTGGTACTATTCCAGATCACGCCGAGGAGTTCAACTACGATGGCGACGCTGATCTTGCGACTGGAGTGAAGCCAGCTTCAAGGTCAAAGGCTGTCAGAAAGACTGGAAAGGCTGTTCAGGCTTGAATATGCTGATAACGGTGAAGAGTTGTCTCAACGGGGTTTTTTCCCCTTCTTTTCTTTGCGAGATACTTACCCATTTACGGTGGCATTTACTATTCTTGCTACTCTTATTAGCTAGTCATACATCCCACAGTGGATGCACATACAGGATGGATATCACGAAAGCGGCATGGATATCATGAAGGAATGGATTTATGGCATCATTGAACCAATATCTAACATCACGTTGGAGACGGCTCATGGATATGATGGAAGGGGTGGATATTATTAGCATCATCGAACGATCATCGCACATTTCATGGAGGAAATGTCCTCTGAACCACATCCACAACTTTGCACATTTGAGCAAACATAGCTTAGAGATTTGAAGCAAATTGAACAGCGAAATCTGGATAACTCTTCCTCCATTTCGGTATTGTGATTGAAGTCCTCGAATTAATTATATACTTTGAAGTGATTTGACAAAATCAGCGACCAAGCTGGGTCGCTGAAAATGTATGCAGACAAACAAGACCCACCACCAACGCCACTCGCTAAAGAATCAACAAATAACCCATTTCCTCCTCTCCTCTACTCAAGCTTTTCTTTCAAATATCTCAACCTCAAATCAGCAGTTCCTACATCGAGATAAACAACCAAGATCTAGTCCAAGCTAATCTTCATCCTCAACCTAATCCTCTCCCCATACCTCCAAAACACCCAAGGCACCGGCACCATCGCCAGACTCAAGAACCCCAACAGCGAATTCCCCCACCCAATCCCCAGACTATCAAAGAGCGGCTGTCCCGCCAACGGCAGTAACGCTCCAAGCAGTGATCTGAGAATTGTAGCCGCTGCAATCGCAGAAGCTGCGTACTGCGTGTACGCGTCGACGAGGTAGCTCTGTACGGGCAGCATGACGCTCAACATGCCGAATGCGATGAGGACCGTGCCGAGGATGGGCACGATGTAGTGAACGTGTGCTTGTGCACTCCAGCCGTACCAGAAGAGGCCGACGGGGACAAACATGCTGCACCACATCAGAGCGGGGAGACGATACTCTGGTTTTCCTTCGTTGTTGTTCTTGGCTTTGTAATATTTGTAGATCTTGTCGGACGTGCCGCCAATTACTACGACTCCGAGGATCGATCCGACGCCTAGACCAAGGAAAGTCAGGCCGACGGAGCCGGTGTCGAAGGCGTAGATGCCGGTGAAGACTGTGGTGAAGGTTGTGAAGAGGAGGTAGAGGAGGCCGTAGACGAAGGCGACGTGGAGGGAGAGGAGGGAGACGATTGGGGAGAGGAAGAGGAGTTTCAAGGGGCGGGCGATAGCGTTCTTGAAGATTGTGCGAGGAGGGAGGTCGCTTGCGTGTTTCGAGCGATAGAGGTGCTCGTCGTGCTCTTCACGGAGTTTCTTGGCGCGCACCTCGAGGAGCGTGGGTGTGTAGGTCTCGTCCATAAAGAAGATGGACAAGACAGTTACAATGAAAGACTGGTTCTTGAGTTAGTCGAGTTTGGAAATTTATGAAGAGCAGGTTACTTACGCCGATAGCAAGGATACGGAATACCCATCTCCATCCAATGCTTTGCGTAATGTAGCCACCGGCGATGGGACCTACAGCATGTGAGAATTTGGTACTCCGAAGGTATTGCTGGGAGACTCACCAATAATTGGACCCAACAGCGGTCCCAGAGAAAAGATTGCCATCGCACCACCTCTCTCCTCAGCAGCCATCAGATCACCAATCGACCCAGCACCGATCGTCAACGGCGCAACGCCCGCACACCCAGCCCAGAAGCGAAATGCAAGCAACATCCCCAAGTTCACCGACTCTCCACAAACAACAGTGAAAGCGCAGAACAGCACATTACAACATTGGTAGAGCTTTTTGCGTCCGTAAAGTTCAGACATAGGAGCGATGATCATGGGCCCAATAGCGAAACCGAGGATATAGACTGAGACGACAAACGAAGCGAGTTCTTTGTTGGTGGAGTTGAATTCTTGCATCAGTTGTGGAACGCCAGGTGCGAACATGGAGGATGCGAGGGGTCTGTAAAGCTTGTTAGTATGATAACTTAGCAACAGGTGTTGATATTAGGGAGACGTACGTGATAAAGGTAATGGCGCTGACGATCCATAAGTTCTTCCATTTCTTGAACTTCGTCCAATTGACTGGCTTTTCTGGATCTCCTTCTGTCCAATCCACGATGAACTTTGCTGTGGGATCAACTTCCTCCAATGCTGTTTCTGGTCTTGTTGGTGTGTTTTCGTTAACACTTTCTGTGTCTGCTGCATCGTGCTTTTCGCTTTCCACTGTTTTGCTGAGGGAAGTTCTCAAGCCAGACTCGAGATCACCTTCTGGTTTCTCCATGGTGGAGAAATTTGCTTTTACAACGCTCGAAGTTCGCGTAGTGTAGTCTACTTGACTTGGGATTAAGTTTTGAACAAATAGTTGAGGCTCTCGTCGCTGAGTCGGTCAGAAACGAAAGAGGTGTGGTACCGCCTAGCGTGAATGTCACCGTGTGTCGAGCTATGCCAATGGCAGTTAAACGGAAAGTCGAGGTTGACAGGAAACGCCCGTCGCTGTTATATAAGTATCAAGAATTCCATCTCCAAGAAACCAGGGTCTTCGGATGAGCAGTCGTAATTGTGCAAGTTGTCCACCCATCTCGCACACCTCGCACTTTTATGCAAACCAACAATTTTCTTGTCCAAACACAGGCGCGGTCTGTCCAACTATCCAATAATGATGTTGGAAGTACGGAGGTACGAACGTACGACAGTGCGAAGATGTTGCGAAGCCGAGTCGGACTCGCATTCGGTCCCCCTCCCGGATAGTGATATTTAGGGCATGGTTGAGCAGCCAATGGCCCGTACCCAACCGGATCAAGTGTGGGTATTAATACTCTCATCCCATCTCCCATGATCTTGGACACCCGTCAAAATGCCACGCGACCCCCCGGCTTTCTGAGATCTTGGAGCTTTGCCCCGCGCTTGCAGACCGTGTTGATGGTCCAGCCTTCAACCCTCGCTAGATATCCGTTCCTTGGCCTGTACTAAGTGGGGTATTATCTCCGGTGAATCACTTGAACCTTCTTCTTGCTGCGTTACTGTCGTACAAGGGAATAATGTAATGTCGTTGGTGAGTCGTTCGTACGTCCGTAAGACAAGAGGTGGCTATTGTACGAACATCACACTTAGATCGTACTCCCCTTCGGCTTGCCGATAAAATCGCCCGCTTCTGCTCAGCAGATCGGTATGCGGACATGTATCTCTATCTCGAATCCAATCTTGGCCCTCGTATATTCTCGGTCTGTACAAGAAATCGCGAAGCTTGATCTGGCACAAACCACACTCGTAACCCAGTGGCCAAGGTTCAGCTGAGATCTTGCTCACCATCACCTCAAAACCATGGACCAGGCATAATTGAGTCGAAAGTGAGGTTTTGCGGAGCTGAAAGACTCAGAGAAAAGCAAACCAAGAGATCCAGGTACCGATTTGAGGCATGTTCCGATTCCACAGCCCGTGAGGTTCATTCGAACTCTGACACCAGCACTGACACAAACAAGTCCGAGCATTTAAGTTTTTTGTCCGAGCATCAGACTTCATCCACGCGAGCTCACCCACTTCTCTGAGTGGGTGCTGCGAGACCTTATGCGACTTGACCCGTACGTGACGTTTTGGTCTGGCGTAAGTAGCAATATCTTTGGCTTTTTTCTACTCCGCAAAGTTTCGGTTGATGCCGCGCTTTATTGATGTTTATTTGGTGACAACTCCGAGGATCCTTGAAATGTAAGATGTGTGTCTGTGCACATGAGTGTGTCTATCAACTTATAGACGACTTCGAGGTGGTTGGAAAGGTCATACGATCCGGTGTACGAAGCGTAGTCTCATGGTTGCGAATTGTCCCCAATTCTCCCAAGATCGTCGATCGTGCTGCATCCAGTGCCTGGCTTGTGTATATGCGAGTGAACCAGGTGCAATTGTCTTCGAGGGATGCAAGTAACTTTGAGGCTGTGCATCATTCAGCCGTCGTTCATTGTACGAGCTCACCCAGAAACGGGACATGTACGAGCAATTTGATCGCGCACTTGACTCTCCATTGAGTTAGGTAGGCAGGCTACCTCGAGGGTGGATCTGAGGGCCGGTGTAAAACAAAAGGGAGAATTTGAAATGAAGTCTGGAGACGTATAAAGACACTCAGGAGGGCGAGAAGCTGAGTGGTCGTATCCTACAAATTTGGTTAAGATGCTGGGAGAACGACGATGCATTTCATTGAAGGGAGAGGAAAGGCGGGTTGATGAAAAATGGTCATGAGTAGAAGGAGCCGACTTCTGGGCTCCATGATGTAACAAGAAATGGAAGGCGCGAAGCACAGAATTCCTTACTGAACATTATGTATTGAATGATGGTGTGCCAATCAACGGACAGACGCAAGGGAAGGGAACGATGATGAGCGAGAGTCCTAGGTTGCATCCGCAGATGAAGAAACAACGTTCGGCAATTACGACACACTGAAATAACCAAGGTACTTATTAGACGTCTTGTTTTCCCGTCTTATCGACCTCTATGGCTCTAGAGCTTGAAAACGTAGGATGTTTGTTTACTCGCCTGTGGTGAAAGTCTTTAGCGAGATATTGACATTGGAAGCAACCAGGGCTGGCACAGTATGTCAGAACTGCACATTGTACTCAACTCTCGAAACAACCCCAGAGCTTCGGCACACATAATTTGGAAAGTTTTGGACGGATCGATCAGAAGAGTTCCAGGTACATCTCACTTGGTGTGCCGTGAAGCTAACCATTCTTTGACATCCACGCTTCGGATGAGGATGCAAGCGCTTTACTCATCAGCCCGCATGCCGCAAGGTTCTACATGAGGTGGCTGCTTTCCAGGGTAATCGTTTTCAAAGGTGCAGATATGCATGCCTTCTGTGTTGCAGAATCGAACGGTCTAGATTCTCATAGGGCTGCATCATGATAGCTTGGTCTGTCGGGATGTAGTGATGAGAAGTGACGGAGTCTTTGGAAGGCGCATGAAAATGCAACTACCTCCATCACGTTGGAGAGCAGCGAGCACTTGAACAGCAATTTCTCTCATCGCGATGTGGGATTGGCAGTAGGTGAGGTGTCAAAAATATTTATTTCAAGCGGCTCCGCAGTTGACTTGGGGTAGCTTGTGGCGATATCACACCACAGCGACCTCTCGCTCCCCCACCGCCCCACTAAAACATCTCAACCCCACTGCAATGTACAAGATATGTTTCAAAAGTGGAGTCATAGAAACTATGATATGCTACATGTGATCTCCCTCCTCTGCCAACGCAAAACAAAAAACTCCAACCCATGACTTTTCCCACCAAGAGGCTCACTCAATCTTCGCACTCCCTTGCACACGAGCAAAAGGGGGCAGACAGATCCAGATGGTGGCCAAGGGTATCCTGCGTTCATTTCCCATCCCGTCCTATCCTATAACGCCTGAGAACGACAGAACAACTAAAATGATGATGAAGACCGCCCAGGCTTGCGCGATTGCTATGCTGTTTCTTCCCATACAAGAAAGCCGCCGAGTACATGCAGAGAATATAATGAAGTAGGCGGGATGGAGGGCTCAGATAGGACCCATCATCCCATCCATGAAGTACTGTTGTCTTGACGGAATTTGTTGCCTCCCGACTATCGAGTTCCGCTGCGAGCGGTTCATGTTATTCTGTTGTTGCTGCTCCTGTTGCATATTCTGCGGCTGTCTCGACATGACGAGGATTTCAAACGCGTCGACGCGGGCTTTCAAGCTTGTGTTTTCCTTTGCGAGGTATTTGTTACGCTTCTCGAGGTGCGCGATGTATTCTGTTGCTTTGGAGAGGACGGTTGCCTTCGTTTTATGTCAGTGATAGGCGAGACTATGAAGAGATAAGAGGCAGCATACCTTGTTCAGCTTATGTGCAGGTGTGAGTCCTTGCAGATCTTCTTGTATTTCTTCGCCGCGGGAGTTCTTCTTGCTTATGACTCTTAATGAGGGAACGGAGTCCCGAAGTGCGGCGATTTTATCGTTGAGATTTGTGCGATATCGTTTTTCGATCATATTATGTGCTGTCTTTTTGACAGGTGGGCAGCGCCCATTGGCTGGCTCGGGGCTCTCATCGTCTTCTTCCTCTTCCTCTACGCTTGACTTTCGTTTGCGGTTTCCTGTTGGGTCGGGTGACGAGGGAGATGAGGATGGTGAGGCGGGATATTGCGGTTGTGTGGATGGCATGGCGATGCTGCGGAGCTTGGATTCTTCTTGGGGTGTGAGCGTTCCGCTGTACTGTTGCGCTTGTCTTGTACCAGCAACTGGTCGAGTCCAAGATAAAGGTGTTGAGTAGAGACCCTCGCGATTGGGCAGGTCGGTCATGGGCGGCGAGATCAATGCACCTGGTGTTTGGAAGAGGGGTTCTTCTGACATTGGGTCTTCTCCAAATACTGCAGAATCGTCGGTCATAGTCGATCCTCTAGTTCCGTATCCGCTGCCTTGAAGTTCCAAGCCGGACATGGAAGGAGAAGATGGTTCGGCCTTGAAGTTGGGGAAGTACTCCTCGGAAGTCGGCGAGAGAGCTGCGTCACTCGGGTCGTCCCAACGCATCCAGTCTTCGAAGGTACCAAAGTTGAATGTTTGTTCAGACTTGATGTCTGGCTTGAACTCTTGCTTAGGTAAAGTGTAAGCCGTTGGTGGGAATGCTAGTGGCTCTGGGGAAGTAGGTGATGGTAGGGTTGAGTCGCACGAGTCCGAGGCAACTCCCGGGTCGTTATATGAGTTAGAGTCCCAGCCAAATGTTGATATTGAGTTCTAGTTGAAGCGATGTCAGTTCATGTTGGCATCAGGTGATGTTGAAGTGGTGTGAAAGTGAGTGAAGTGTTCAAAGCCCCCACGACAGGAAGTGAGGGATATGTCGTCCAGTAGTTGTGTTAAGGCAAGGTGCTGATTGATGACAGGCTAAGAGAAGGTAGACGTACTGAAGGTCTCCTCTGGGTTGAGAAGTAGTCGACACTGGGGATTTGGCAACAATCGATAGCCATTTGAATGAATGAGCAAGGGATTGAATCAAGAAATCAGTCCTGCAAGAATGATCCTGCTGATGAAAGAATGGTCCGATTTTGTTGGACGATAGGATGGGTTCTAGTTGAATATATCCTCTAGGCGCGATTTTGGGTACCGAGGCCGAAAGGAGATACGACTGAGACTATCAGTGTGATGTGGAATGATAATGATGAAGATGATGATAATAAAGATAAATATTCTTGACGAATTGATGTCCTGTCCAGAATAGATGACGTGCCAGGCGTATTGGGGCGACGAACCTTATGTATCTATCAAAAGCGGAAGCCTCGTCGGTTCAACAAGAGAATATCGGTAAGTCAGGGACCATCGTGATGACTCCGTAGTCTGGAAAGTGTTTGGAGAGTGCAAGCCTCAGGACCGGTTCATACTCGTGATCGTACGAGTAAGTGGACCGATGGAGTGACAATTTCTGGATCCTGGTCGAGGCCACCAAGACCCATTCCAGTGTGAGGACTCAGCACAAACACTTACAGGCTGGCAGCAATAAAAAGCTGGCGGGCGCCTCCGACAGCACAACAAGGGCTTTTGTGTGGACGAAGGGAAGCAACACGGGGACCTCTCAACGCTGGGTTTTTGATCTGATCTGCCGGCAAACTATATTGGTATGGTATGAAGGTTCGGGGAGGACTTCCTCGAGGCCTTTCCAGGGCTTTCTTGTCCACTGGACACAGCTCTTCGGGGTGCTTCTTGGAGCGCATCGCTGTTGGACAACACAGCGGAGAGTGCACTTGACACCAAGTAGGCTTGCACCGAAGGTTCAATGCCAACACCCATTGGCCAATGGCAGAACGAAGGTCACTGGTGCATCGCAGTGGCATCGAACGAGTTATCGAGAGCAACGGACGACAACTGGTGTTGTGGGCTGATTCTTGAGGCGAGCCTGCAATGCCTGCATGCACTAGCAAACCCTGAAGCCACCCGCTGAATCGCTTGGCCAAGGGTGCACGGAGCCTACCGGGCTGCATATTTGATGCAGCTGGGTACTGGATGATGAGGGTACGAAAATGCCCGTGATTGGTGGATGGATGGGAATTCGAGAAAGAATTGGAACGGCATTTGCACCGAAATGCCTTTGTTCTGCTTGACTTCGTGTAGACAGCGCTAAGCCCTGCACTTTGCCTGCTTACTGACTTGCTCGATTAACGTCCTGACTGGCTGGAGGTCCCTCCTTTCCCACAATAACCAGTTCACGACAAGATGGGAACGGTGATGAAGTAAAAATGTACCAATATAAAGCTCTGAAATAGGCAAGCCGTCCCTGACTCTTCATTCCGTCAGCACGTTTGTGGATCCGGGAAACTACCTCATCGTTCCCGTCAGCGTGTAACCCATGTCCGACCCGTATATCCCGTCACGAAAGTCTCCGTCAGCAACTATAACCGCCTCAATTTATCACAAGCTTCCACTTGCTGGAATCAAAGTGCTCTGAGCAACCTAGCTTGGCGAGGTCAAAGACTCGTCCGTCAACGACGATTCTGGGCCGAGGTTGGTCAGAGAATCGTTCTTACGCCGCAAATCTTGCGTGTCCTTGAAACTTCTTTTGCTTGTGTCTCCATCCTCAGTGACTCCTCAAATCCTACTTCGACATGTTTGATCAGCTTCGATAGGGAATTAACGCTCGCATGTTCAAGAGCTGAAGTCAAGGATACGTGTCCTCCAAACTTGCTCACTACCCCTCCTTTAGTTTCCTTTCGTCAGTAACACAACAATTCAGGGTCTTCTTCCACGTGTATGGATAGTAAGCCACTTGTGCCAGTTCCTGTCTCGGTGACCCCAATTCACCAATCACCTCGCCGTTCACGATCCCCGGAACCCCAGAAACTTACACCAAACCCCGAGTTCTAGACCGGTCTGTTACACGACCCTCACCGACACAATGTTTGCTCTCATTCTGCAAGTCATCAAGCCTCTCAGTACAACTCGAAACCTTCGAGAGCAGGTAATCTCAGTCCCGGAAATCATGTTTGCGGCTTAAGCCATCGATCAATCCGCCATTGACGAACAGTGGACGGCCACCCAAGATCCAGTATCTAGCCGACAAAACAACTTTTTATGTCACTCTCCAACGACTTTCTTGCTTGCATGCTGTGTAACATCGATAATGCAGCTACGCTTGAGGCTGCGAGGCTGAGAACTTGATATCTGATTTCTCCTCGGAGCTGGCCATTGATTTCTCGGACATCTCTTGCTGTGCGGCGTCGAGATCATAGCCCCAACGCGTTTCCAATGTAGCAAACGCAGTCTTGGAATTTCGAAGGATTGCTTCTCACCGAAGTACCACATCATACTTCGTACTACATAGCGTCCACACGGCCACGCGATTCAAACCCACGAGGACAAGGATGATTCGACAACTCCTCGGAAGCAGCACCACAATGTCACCAATAAGCTGAATGACATTTGGCAGATTCGAGGAACTGTAAGGACGGAAAGTCCTGGGTCGACAAAAGAGGAAATTGGGAGTTTCGAGAAGAGCAATAGGCGCATAACATCGAACAGAGCTGAAGCTCGTCACCCCCAGGCTTGTTTGCTATGCTTTCTTCAAGCAAAACCTCCTAGGAACAAGTTTGTCGTACCAAAAGCAATAACTTTGTTCTTTACCTGTTGATTCCTGTCTCCAACCATGGCTTTGCATAATCTAATCTCATCTATGCGAGCAGGCAGATTGCAGGATAGATTGCTGTTTGCAGAAAAATCACAGCACCGACATCTCGGCCAGCTGATCACCTCCCATGCCGCAGCCACAATCCCATGAACGGCTTCTTTACATCGTAAACCTGGCTTCAATACCTTCCGAATGGGTACTTGCAGCATCTTGTTGTGACCAAGTGCCGACAGCTAGCCCAAAGTTGCGCTCTTCAACACCGATGTGGGCATCGCCCAAGCAAGCAGGTGATCCTCTCCAAGCCAGAGCATAAAATTGATTTGATCTTCACCGCCAGCCCTGTAGTTCCTATGGCCTTTCGGTGCCCTTCTCACGCCAATCAAGGTTATCGTCAATAGATCTGCATTCTATCTCCCCCAAATCCCCACACCCAACCGCAGCTCCGGCCGGATGCCTGCATCATCTCCATCCAGACTCAGCAATGCAAATCCCATCTACCGACAGCCAGAGGCTTCCTGGGAACAGAGTATGCAAGCGGACAGATGATGACCACAAACAATCAAGAACCTGCTCCAGGCGTTCCATCCCAGGTCCCAAGCATCTCAAGACGGGCACCCGCATTATCTTGATCATTGCCAAGTCCCCATTCCGCAGTCCACCCTCAACAAGGCTGCTTGCACACCGAAGCCCTAAAGATTCCTCAACCACAGATAGCCGAATTGCTTGGTCGGGCTCCTGCATCATCTCAACAGAGCCGAAAGAACCAACTACCGGCATGATATGTACAGCGACATGATAATGTCTGTATTAGTAAAGTAGCTTCCCATCTTGGCAAACAGCCCTCACCTACCTACCATAAGAGTCCACTCTCCAGAGCAAACGCCGAGGCAGAGGCTTGAGAGAGTTGTAAACTTTTCGGCACAGTAAGGCGAATGAAAATCGAATCAAAACAAACCAAGAAGAACTATCGATGAAGTAAACAAATGATCAGGAGACACTCGTCTCCCAGCGCCCGCACACTATCTGTCCGACCAATCGGTCCGCAGTACAGCACAGATCGTTCACATATGGCATGAATCAAGACCAAACAATCAATATATTGAATATTCACCTCCGAACCCATCAACACCCGGTCCCCATTCCCCGAACCCGATTCCCAAATCCCAGTACATACCCATACATACCCATACATACCCCGAACCCAGAAGAGCCGGTTCCCGGTTCGGGAATTCCCTACAAACTTCCAATCCCACGCTACAGTCCTACACGAATACGAACATAGCCTGCCCGCCCAGTAAAGAACAAAAACTTGCTCAAGCTTCGTGACCTTTTGCTTGGTTGTGCAACCCGGTTCTACCCGCACATCACGAGAACAGCTCGGGTTGCCGTTCTTGGACACCATAGGCAGCCATTTCTTTTCTCTTCTGGTTATATGTGCAAAGTTTGTAACTCGATATTTGCCACCAGCTACCTGTATGGACCGGGCATCTGACCAGAGATGATTTTGTTTGTCTATTAGAGAAGCTTCGAGTATCTTCGCTTGCCATGGTGGTATCTGTATACTGTGCAACAGACCTCGGTCACCTCCTTTATAGCTGAGCAAATTCCTGTCAAACCCATGTAGGTCGGGTTTTAGGAGGATGGTTGCGGCTTGGTGCAACTTCGAGTCTCGGACGCTATTTAGGCAAGCAAGTGAAGCTATACAAACTTCCAGCTTCGACATTTGGGCATCTCTCGACCAGCTGCCATCGCGTGCGTCGGCATGGTCTGTGAGTCTGGGCCCCAACGGCTTATCGTGACGAGCCTCCGAATTGGGGAAAGAGCACTGAAAGTCGTTACAAACAACGGTTTTTGTAGCACGCTAAACCATGAGAATCTCTGTCGTACAGTGCATGGTCACTCAAGGCTTCGGTTAAAGTGCCATCGTTGACTGAGTTCGTGGGTTTCCTGAGGTGTTCATGCCGCCTCATGTTACGTGGCAGCTCGGCCTCCATTCCCTCTTCTCTCTCATGCTGGTGATGTCCATACTGTCCAAGCATCACTGCTTAGTCTTTTCGAACACTGAACCCCGCCTCATTGAGCGACGCACCTTTCGAATTGATCAGCGGCCGCCCTTGCATAGGAAATGGCCAGAAGAGCGGCGCGCCCCCTTCAGGCACAGGCCCGATGCCATTGTCAACATCTGACTTTTCGACGTTTGGGCAGAAGAAGTTCATTGACGACGGTGAAGATTGGCAAAGCTCTGCGAAGTCCTGCGCGGCATCTTCCTCATCAGAATACAGCATTGTGGAGGCGACATCCCAATGCGCGACAAGGAAGCGAACGATGTTGAGAGCTCGATTCGCGAACCCGTGACAGCTTTGCATTTGCCGCAGGTCTGCAATCGCGGCTTGTAGCTGCTCCGGCCCGGCTTGGTGGTTACCAAAGGTAATGACGTGCGTTATTGTCGAGGCGAGCACAAAGTATGGAACGAAGGATGGTGTACGCTCCAAGGTGTAGAGATCAGAATAGGATTTGAGAAGGATGGAGATGGTATTTGCTGCTTGTTGGCAAAGGTCACGGGGTGAAACGCCGGACCCTGTGATGTTGAGCTTGACAAAGGGACGGAAAAGGAGCAGAATGGCCGTGTGGTAGTACATGCTAAAATAAGTTAGTTTGGACAGCGATAAGAACGTGGCACTACGTACTGTGCAAAGAGGACGGAGGGTGTGAAGTTATGACCAAGCCGCAAAGTTGATGGAATTTCGGAATACCATCGGATATACTCCGTATATACATTATTGAGACTTTGGCTGGTCACAGGCTTCCCTGGTGTATATAGCATATAGAGAGATTTGTGGACGATCTCAGAAAGCTCGCAAAAGGTTTTGTACACGCTTCGGACATTTGAAGGTTGAGTGCAAGCAGTCTCGAGAGGTGCGCCTACGACAGTTAGATTTGCGGTTTCAATATGCTTAGAAGACTTTACCATCGTCCGTGTATGGAACCCAGGATGAAGCTTCGATATGCTCCACAATCGGGGGCTTCGTCACTAGCTTCGCATTCAGAGAAAAATGAGGCAACCGTCCAATACTCATTGACCACACCCTATTTGAGGTTAGATGTTGGGGAAACAAGAATCAGACAAAACATTCCAGTGAGTCACTTACTGGTCTAAAGAGAAAGCTCCCCAGAATGTGGCCGATCGAACTGCATGATCCAATTTGGCATCCTCACTCTTATCATCCTGAACATCGAAATGTAGCCCCATCTCGATAGCGAGTCGAATAGATTGGCCCGACAGGAATATGCTATGACTCGACCGACCACAACTTGCTTCGCGGATCGACATCAATCCTAGTGCTTGAATAGTTGTCAGGGTATGCCGATCAGTCTCTAGATCCAGAAGTCTTGAAGCCTCAGCAAAGAAGTGATCCCCAGCCGTATTGCTATCATTCGGATTTGTGCGAGCATTGGGCTGGTTGGAAAATCTGCAGCCAACAGCAAGTAAAGCATTGACAAGAAGAGGAGAGCAGTATCTTGGATTTCCTGCTCTCATATCTTCCAAGAAATGCTCCTTATTCAAAGATGCGAAGGTTGGGTACTCCCAGCAGAAGTATAGGGCCATCAGATGCTCTACAAATGCTCCATCATTTGTGACTGTAGTCCAGCCTTGATTGGCATTCGGATGTTGTGCCTCTGGTTTCTCTTCCATGCCGAATGTTGGCCCCAGAATTGTTGCTTGTCCATGGCCTCTTGCTTCCTGAAGCTGTCGCCGTGACATGGAGTCCGATTCAGAGGTATGGTACCATGTTCCTATCAAAGGATTACTGGCCAAAGCCTGCTGGGGATATGATAGAGGCTCGACATCCCAGACCATACTGTCATCCTGGTTGGCGACTTCCTGGTTCATAGGCTCCGGCTCCTGGGTCGAAGGGTTGCTTCCTGAGCCCCAGGCTGGCCATGCCGTACCTTCGGCTCGACTCAGACCTCCGGACCCTTCTTGATCGCTGTATCCAAGTAATGACAGTGGTGAACTGACCATACTTCTGGCCTTACTTAATGCATTGCCAATGGTCTGTTGATCAATCATCCGAGAAAAGCTTGTGCTGTTGTTGCTCCCTGAAATCGAGGACTGCGAACCCAATCCCAGCTTGTCCACTATATTCTCAACGGTCTCGCCCGATCGTAGTTGTTCCAGGACCTGTTCCGATGATTCTCCCGACACCAAAGCAGAGAGAACTCGTTCATTTTGTCTTTGTTGTGTCTTTAGGGTATCGATATCGGATCTCATCTGTTCTTTCGACTGGCGGACGGGTAGTTCATAGTGGCAATCGACATTCTGGGCAGTGCATCTTCCGCATGGCGTTTTTCCATCGCACTGGAGGAATTCATTCAGCTTCAGACTTCTCGAATCTCAAGCAAGCACGGCATGCCCACCTTAGCTCGTTTCTTTCGGCACTCAGTGCAAGCATTTGCCGTCACAATGCCGAGTCCTCGACGTCTCTTTGAATTGCCAGAGTGTTCCATCGTGTTTGCCGTCGGCCGGGTGTTGATGGACTCGGAGTGTCGGCGCACATCCTATGTTAAGAGCTTGAGATCTTGTTTCACGAAGAGAAGAGAGGAACGAGCACTTGAGGGAAGAAGATAGAATCGAGGAAGACTCTCGATCGAGGTCGAATATTGGTGGGGTGGTGGTTCCTGCGTGTGGTGGTTACTCAGGGTCCAATGACGTAGCCACCAAGCTTTTCCGTGCAACGCGGCTCCTGGTGTGTTCATGCTATCCGCGGCCGATCACAACTGACTTGGAACAGCTCACTATTGCGTACCACGTGGGAGGAAAATGTGGAGGAAATGTGAAACGTGATGTTTTCTCGAGTTGCACCAGACGAATGAAAAGAAAGAACAGGAAGTTGATGAAAGGTGGAAGCAGAATGTGATGGAATGTTTCACTGATTGGAGAAGAGCCGATTCTGATGAGAGAAAGTAAAGGAACAGGTTGAGGCATATACTTCCAGAGACTGTTGAATCGCAACAAATGATGGATGATTTGGCTGAAAAGTTACGATCCAGAGGAGAGACGATGTTGTCAAAAGGATCTGGTGCGAAATGAAGGTTTCGGCATCAGGCCATGCGTCGGCCCCGCTTCTCTGCCGCGACGTGCCGAAGGTCACGCGAATGTCTTCGCTCGTCCTGTCCTGGCGAAGTTCTCTCTGCCTTTGCAGTTGAACATAGTTTGCTTGACAAATTGCTTGGCCTTCATCAATATGCTTGCAATAATATTACGACTCTCAAAAATGGGATGTGAGGTTTTCTATCTGCGCAAAAGCATCATAGTTCCACACATCCAGCTTTAGCTTGCCATCTATGATGACCATCCGATCTACCCCAACCTTGGCTTCCGTCCAGCCATCAGACGGCATCACATTATTATCACAACCCAATTTCCAACTCTCATATCGCAAGCATCGAATATGGCATCCCCCGAGAACAAGACCTCACACCTCACAGCCAAGCCCATTTCAGTAGCAACTGACGTGCTACTCCAGATCCCACTTTCAAGACGAGGAGCAGGTCCAGGACTGCTGCTTGTTGTGCCCAAAGACTACCAAGGCAGAAATTCTGCGGATGTGAATAAGACCCTAGATCCGGAGCCGCTGCAAAAATGGGCCGAAGAAGGTTATGCAGTAGTAGAAGCGAGAGTGGACGTGGATGGTGCCCTTGACAATTACGAACAGGCGATCAAGGCTTTGTTAGACTTGCCGCAGTGCACCTCGAAGGAGAAAATTGGGATCATAGGTATTATATACCCGATATTTTACTCTGTTCTGATGGTTATGAGGATCTGAGATTGATAATGAGCAGTGTACGCACCTCTCTCAAAAGAGGCTTGGGCTCAACTCTGTACATCGATGCAGACAGCTGGCCTTGTTAGTTTCACTGGCGAGCCCACTTCCGTCCGAGATTTGCCATTACTGCTTCACAGTGCAGAGAAAGTCACTCTCAGTCGAGAATCGGACACCTCTCACATCTATGAAAATGTATCTTCAACAAACTTCATCTTGCCAGGCCACGAGCACTATCAGGCCGGCCCAGCAGGTGTGGCTCACACTCGCACATTGGGATTTCTCAGGAACCATCTTGGTGGACCTCAATTCGATTTGGAGGCTATTTGGGACGAGCACTGTTTGTTCGAGTTCGGCGAGCGTGATGTGGAGAAGACGATGGGAACTATGGTTGATGAGCCATACGTAAACCATATTCCTACAGTAAGCATCACTTTCAGGGACGATACGGACATGATTGTATTGATGAGTGTTAGATGACGGGAGGTATTGGACGTTCAGCACTGACAGCGTTTTACCGTGACCACTTCATCTTCAACAATCCAGAAGATACTGCTCTGGAACTAATCTCCCGAACAGTCGGAACCGACCGTGTTATTGACGAGTTCATATTTTGCTTCACACACGACAAAGTGATCGACTGGCTGTTTGTCCCCGCTCCTAACCCCATCAAGATCTCAAGCTGACAAACTCCAGTATTCCTGGCATCCCTCCAACAGGAAAAAGTGTTCGGATCCCATTCACGTCAGTAGTAAATGTCCGTGGTGATCGCCTCTATCACGAGCACATCGCGTGGGACCAAGCTTCCATCTTGCGGCAATTGGGTCTTCTGCCGGAATACCTACCTTTCCCATATCCACTACCCGATGGGCGAGTACCTGCTAAAGGGAAGCGATTCGAGTATCGCGTTCCAGCCTCGGGCGTTAATACAGCAAGGAAACTGGTAGATGAGAATTCGGTAGTGAGTAATGAGATGCTTGGGTTCGAGATCAGGGAGGTGGATGATGTTTGAAGGAACATCAGCCATGATATGCGGAAATTGATGCTTTTAGGCAGGTCCCAACTTTGTCTTAATAAGCTATATTAGCTGACTGTGACCGATTCACGTAGTCCCATGTATTTCTAAGTTAAAGTGCCTGTCCGATCTTCACTTTGGCAGGGTCACGACGAAAGTCGTTGTCAATTCCAAACTTTTAAAGGTGTTTTCTCGCACTCAGGCATAAGTTATTATCTGAACCTTCGCAGGTCCAGTTTCCTGGAACAGCCCATTTTCCAGTCTCATGCTCATGACATTGAATGAGCAATCATGTGAGACTCGCTAAAGGCAGCAATGCTTCACATCAGTCTTCCCAAACCAACCTTCCATATTAGACTATTCCAAACTCACAGGTCACAGAATTCGATGCACGACACAGAATGTTCACATATGACATTATACAATTTCGAAGATGAGAAAAAGGTTTTCTATCAGTACCAAGCAAAAACAGCACTTACCTCTCATTCCATCACTTACCTCTCCATCTCCTCATCCTTTTCACCTCCTCTCTCATTGCAGCAGGCGGCGGACTCGGGGCCCTCGGCGGCGTCATTGTACGCTCGTCCCTCTCCCATATCTCTCTCTTCTCCCCTTCTCTCCTCGACGCCGATCTCCTCGGGGGAGAATGTGCTCTATACTTCCACGACGAGCCCGATCCCGATCCCGAAGCAGATGAAGATCTGTGTCTCGACCCATTTCCAGGAACAGGAGAAGGAGAACGATACGCCGAAGGCGGAGGAGAATGTCTTCTCGTCCTGGCACTTCTCTGCCCGCTTCCACCCCAACCCTCACTCCCTCCTCTCCCACCACCACCAGAAGCAGGAACCTCCACTCTAGGCATCCCCGGGCCCTCCGTCCCAGCCAGATACTGCGGTGCATAAGCCGCGAACTCTCGGTCCACCGCCGCAGCTGCTCGTCTAGGATGATATCCCTCGTCAATGAAGAAGTTGATAAGTTCTTCCTTGGTAGTGGAGCTGGAGTAGTTGTTCCATGGCATTGGGGCGATGGGAATGTGGGTGGGTTCGTCGTCAGAATAGGTGTAGGGGGTGGGGGAGGTGTCTGTTATGGGATTTTGGGGTGGTGGTGGGGAGGAGGAAGAGGAGGAGGGGGGTGCTCCAAATCTGGAATTGGGGTGGGATTGGAAGTGGGATTGGGAGTGGGCAGCCGGCGATTTGGGTGAATCGTAGTACGAACCTTTTTCGGGGCGGAAAGAAGGTGGGGGTGAGGAGGGGATATCGTACTCATCGTATGCAGCATTTCTGGCATGAGCAGCTCGAGCTTTAGGGGTGTCGTAATACGAACCTCTTTCAGCGCGAAATGATGGTGGAGGTGAAGAAGGGATATCATACTCATCATACGGAGCATTCTTGGCATGGGCAGCTCTAGCCTTTGGTGTGTCGTAATATGATTTCTTCTCAGCATAGAAAGAAGGCGGCGACGAGGGCCTTGGGGGTGAATGCGCGTAGGCATAATTACGAGTAGAAACTCGGCTGGTGCGTGGCATGCCACCTGGTGTAATGTTTGGAGGTGATGTGGGGGTGAACGAATCACGCCTGCGTGATGGCTTGTAGTTTCTAGACGAAGATGGATCGTAGTATGCCATTTTGATCGCCACTATATTTGAAGTGTATGTGAATAGTATGTTTATTTAGGAATTGATATGTTTCCAAATAAGAGACCTCGATCAAATGCTGTTCGACTTGGATTGGATGAGATGACGCTGATCTGATGCCAAAATGAGGTACAGGGCGGGGGCTTCCTTGGACAGATTTATGTTTATAGAAACCCATTGTTCTATTTCTCCTCAAAGGCAGATATTTGCTTGATCTCAACAATCTCATTGTCTATATATAAAGGTTTTTATTTGATAGAACATCAATACAAAGGTGCCTGCCTGGCTGTGAGAGACGTGATGATAAAGCGGGTAAACAAACAAGATGACGAATGAAAGAAAATTAGCGAGATTCAGCAAAGGGAAAAAAAAGTGCTCGTTGAGTGAATGCAACAATGTACAAAGAAACTTAATCTTCTACAATAGAAGCAAGATTCGTAGCATCTGCTGCTGTCAGCAATACACTTGTCTCTCATCAGACCCTCCGTCGACATAACAGTGCCTTACTGACACCAACAAAATCGCCAGGGAGAACATTCCAGCTTGTCAACTCCAAACCACAATTTTCCGCTCCACCAAATTCAGAATGTGCCAGTGTGCAGTAGTTCAGTTCCAATTCTGCAGCCATACAGGAGTCGTCATAATCAAAACATGCGCATCGTACTGCGGGCCAGTGTCGAGTTTGCCGCTTGGATGTGGTGAGGTTATCCCAGATTTCTGTCCTGCCTGTTGGGAGAAAGCGAAGCTTTAGAGTGTTAGCTTACTTGACTCAGATAGTTATGTATCATTATGGAAGCATTTTCTTGATCTGTATCAGTGTTTTGACATGTTCGGGGGGGGGGGTTGTTCTGGAGCAGGACCGCTCCAGAGAGTGTCAAATCGAAGCGTTGTTTGGCTTGAAATGGAGGAATTGGAGAGAATGTCTTGTAAAGCTTTCATACCACATCGAAATCATCAACTAACTGTATCCAATATTTTCCAGGAGACAGTCTTTGTACACGTGAAACAGTTTGAAAAGAATAAAACCATAGCTTTCTACCCCCAAAGTCCCAAATCAGCATGTCCCTTACATCCACAGCACGCAGTCTGTAGCCCAACTTGTCATCGTGACGCGCAACCTCCCCAATCCCGTCACAGAGACCCGATCTCAAGGACAAGCTATGGCTTTCACGGAGTCCTCTACCCAGACAGAGAATACCGACCTAAAGCCTCGAAATCCGACTACTCAAGATAAGACTAGCTTCCGCCCTCGATCCATATCTCCAAACCATCAACTACTCTGAAGCTCACATCGAGTTTCTTCACGGCGCAATGTTGACGCTTTCAAAGCAGGTCTATGATCAGATTACGGACCCAGAGAAGCAGGCCAAAGAAATCAGACTGATTCATGCGTCTGTCAGCAGTCTACTGGAGAAGACAGAGAGAAAGAGACAGAGAGGATGAGCAGGTTGTGGGCGGAACTCATCCAAATCCTCTATGGTAGCCAGGATTTGGCTACGAAAGGAGGCTTGAGTCCAACTCGTCAAGGAGAGGATAGAAACTTTTGAAAGGAAGCGGGCCGAACTCTGTCAAACTCTGAAAGACACGTCGTCTGCCGCTGTGACTGAGCATAGGTTGCAGACGGAAGTGGATAGGGAGACGGAAGTCGAAGGATCAGATCTCGAAGATGATACCGATAATGAAGATGGCTCTGTTGATGGGGACATTTGGGATCGTAGTGTTGACCCAGCCTGCATGGATGCTGGTTATGAGCGAGATGACTCCGACGTCAACAAAAACATCTAGGCTCTCATTATACAAACTGCTAAAGCGCTTCCGCGAGACGCTCATCAAAAGACTCATTTGGATTCTTAAGGTGTTCGTGAGGAGAACACGGCTTTGGTCTCGGCCTCGTCGCGAAAGCAACTGTGCAGGAGACACTTTAGAATTTCTCATTCATAATGTGTTCCTCCTTCTCTGAAACAATTTGTGAAGAAGGAACAGTCTATCGAGAGTTTTTTTGCACTTGCGCGAGTCTTGTTAGCCGTCACTAGACGTTTCCACCCTCTGCCACGTGGAGGCCAGAGTCATAGAGGGCGCCGACGTCAGACTACTTGGGTAACGTTGCTCCCGTTGACAGACGCCGACCCAGTTGATGTTCAACTGGAGTGTATCACGACCTTTGTTTTTGATCGGAGGATTTTTCTCTTCTTTGTGGTGAGTTGTTGTATTTGGTTGGGAGTTTCGATTTGTTTCGTTCCTCGAGCCTTGTATCTTCTACAGTGAAGCCCAACTCGGCCTTGTTGACTCTTCAACCGAGGATTTGAGGTTGAGGATCCATCCTGCTGGTGGTAGATGGTATTTAGACATTATGCTCTGAACTACGTTTCTTTGTCCACTTCGATTCGCTCTTCGTTCTGAAACGACTAAGTGGCCCCTCTTCTCGCCTTGAGGTTGGCTTTCCAACGAATTTTCGTTGATGCACCTTGTTGGGGTTTTTCTTTTTTTCTGTTGCGTCATGGAGTGACGATGCCGATGTTTTTCTCGTTGTCCAAATCCTGGGGTGTTGGATGATGGACGATGAGTACGTCACTACCTGACCTTAGGTGCCGACGGGTGCCCATAGGCTCGTTAGAAATGGTCATTGGTTTGATGTAGACAGTGTTGTGACCTCTTGGGGTGTGACTTTTCTTCTCTACGGGGTCCCGAATTGTGTTGTAGGAAGGCACAGGGTCGCGTTGAGCTTGCCGATAAGATGGTGCTGAAGAAATGCTCGAGCTCAGGTATTCATCATCTACCCATGCTCCTGGTATCGAGTCGTATTGTCGGTCGTTGTCCATGGATTTTTTGGTCTCCGGGATCCGTGTTGGCGGTGGTGCTGTCGTCGATAATGTTGAGCTTCGCTGCTTGCCGTGGTGGAAGTTCCGTGTCGAGTTGCTGCTGTATCGATAGGTTCGCGATTCATAGACGGGCTTCTTATGCCTTTTGAGTCCTGAGCCGAATATATCAACCCGAAGGTTGATGAAGAACTGTCGTGTGGAAGGCATGGTGATAATGCAGATGAGATCTTGCGAAGAGAATGAACAAGAATGAACCCGACAGGGCGACCGAGGACAGTTGAGATGATCGCAAGAAGCTTTGTGGATTCGAAAGAAGAAAGAAGAGGGGCTGCAAGGGTCCAAAAATATATATCTTTGTGTTGAAGCTAAAATAGATTGCCAGATTGACTCACTTGATGAAACCATGAAGCGAAGAGACGGCGTCTAATAGAACCAGAATACATGAAACCCCGTGAATTATTCAGTAGTGGCGGACTACTGTAGCATCAACAAACAATAAATCAATAAAACACCAAATTAAACGAAAATGGCGTGTCAACGTCACAATCTATCAAAGCGAGCGCGGTTCATATTTGGAACACATCTATATCTAATACAATGGCTACTATATTTTGATGTGAGATAAAAGAATTGATCAACAGTCCGCAAAAGTGCTAATCACTTCAACTATCGCATTATCGCTTGCTTTAACGGCCGAATCGTGTTTGAATTTCGTCAGGATCTCATCAGGTATCAAGATGACTAGATGATTGTTCTAACAAACTCCTGTCATTATCTGATTATCTGAGATCGAATCAAATGATCGATGCGGGTATGAAGTGGTAGTGGGGAAGTCATGGAGCCCGACGACGGAACCTTTCACCTCTCTAACCGATATCCTGCAAGGTCATGATGTAGCAAGGTCAAATATGGAATCAAAGGACCGAACTAAGAGCTCTCAAAACGTTGCTAGGAATGCATGGAATTGGTGCTGACGCGATAGAGCACGGAGGCAGGACCAAGCGAGCCAGCTTTCTTTGATTGACTACTTGATTTTGGTCCTCAACAAAGAATCTCAGCGAGAGCATCGACACTGATGATATGTAAATCGAGATGCACGAGTGGTAGTAGAGGTATTGAAGAGAACTTGCATGCAAAGAGAGAGGGCGCGTGGTGGATTGTGAGATCTTAGGATGCCATTTAAGAGGACAACAGCAGAAATTGTCCAGGTGAGTCACGTTTCAGACGAACTGTACAGACACCGGAATCATATTGAAGACTGCAGAAACGTTTGCCATAGAAGAACAAATCCTCACCTACTTTCCTTTCCAGCACAGAACCTCCCCGCATTCGAATACAAACTCACTCCCTTCAGTCTCATCCCACTCCACCCACGCCTTGTGCCAATTGTCCATTTCCTCCTTAGATGCCATACCATACTGAATGGCCATTTCAGCTGGTTGACCGACAGTTCTATGGGTATGACTCGGGTTGCGCATTGGGCTCTTGGAATAGACTAGCTTTCCACCATCTTTCCCAAGTCCGGCTTCGGCAGCCCATTGCTCCAGCTTGTCTCCGGCCTTGGTGTTACCACCCATCTTCTCCATGGTGAGCATAGCACGATCCCAGTATGCTCGGATACCTGGCAAATCTGGCTTCAGCGACAGCACGATGGAAGGTGACGAGTCGCGGAAGGCGATGATTCCTCCAGGTTTGCAGACTCGGTAATACTCTTTGATCGTGGTGACCGCATTGGGAAGGTGCACAAGAACCTGATGCGAGTGCACGACATCGAAGGTGTTGTCTGCGTAGTCGGAGAGATTTGTGGCATCTCCAACGACGAAGGTCAAGTTTGGGACAGCAGAAGGTGGAAATGCAGCAGCTGCCTGTTCAACAATACCGGCTGAGTTATCTAGTCCTATCGTCTTCCCGTCCGAGGCGATCTTCGCTAGATCTGAAGTGATAAAACCAGGACCGCATCCTGGTAGATATCTAAGTCGAGGAAACAAGTAATGAGGGGGACTTACTGACCGACATCGAGGATGTTCGCGTCTTTCGTTACATGCGATACGAAGTATTGGCAAGAAGTAGCAACAGTTCTATCACCATAGAGTTTGGTGACAGCAGGGTCATCACCACGGATATCTTGTCTCTGGTATGCCATTTCTGAAGAGCGTCCCTGCCGAAGTAGTGAGGGAAGAGGGTTTGGACTGGTTTTTGGGAGGTAATGAAGTTGATAATCACTTAGATATGGTTTCTCCAGGCAGGAATCTGAGGTTTGAGAGAGTTTGCCATTTATACTAGATGTCTCGGACCCGATCATTCGTGTACGTCCATTATGACAAGGTTCTGACCTCAATGACAAGGTTCTGACATCAATGCCAAGGTCATCGACAGTCCACGAGCCGTTGGTCAACTCGCATGTCGCCGCAGGAATGCATATTTTGACAGGGCATGAATCTGATGTCAGCGCTAATCACTTCAGGCTATCTTTCCACCTGTGCAACTGGGGTCTTCAAACCTCTATCAGGCATTTTCGTTGTGATGACCAGTCACCAGGCATTCAGTGGACAAGGCTGTTTGCAAAAAGAGCCTCTTGCCGCATCCTTCGGACAAGAGGATGGATACATGAGAAAAGACTTTACAATGTAATAGGAAATACGGTGTAAAAATGCCGTCGGATTCATGGACCCCGCTGTTTGAAAGATCGAAGAGGAAAACATTGCTGTAGGTTATGGGGCGTGTTCGTTTCAGCTCTGAAATTCGCACTTTGTGGCAAATGTAGAGTGACGGAGTCGAATCTTGGGAAGAACTGAAAAGGACTGACATATCGACTTCTTCGAAGGATGGGAGGGAGAAAAAGTCAACGTACCAGAAAAAAGAGACTAACTATAATAATAACATGAGCGACCAGCTCGATGAGCTGGTAGTCGTCGTGTGTACGAATCAGCAAGTTTGTCTTAAGTCATCTCCAGACGAAAACAATAACAGATGTGAATGATACAAGCCATCAGAAAAGGACAACTCCAGGTCCAGAACTCGTTTCTTGTGGCTTATGGTAAAGGTGCTGCTTCGATTTCCCGGTTCGACTCCTTTCTTCACTGCTGGCGTGGCCTGTTCGTATGATGTGGCTCGGAAAGTTGAGTGTCAGACAAGGAGACACTGATGAGATGGAGCAGCAGCAAGATCCCGGGTTCAGTGTACATACTCCAGTTATGTCTGCCTACATCTCTAGTACGGAGACTGCATATCACCAACTGGGCATAGTCACGCATAGGTCTCAATTAACAACTTTGTCGATCAAGTCTGAGGCAGAAGTCTTTGGGCATCCCGGATCAATTGTCAGCGCCTCGGTCAACAAGTGTTGGCAATGTCAAGTTTCCTTCACTCCAGCCAAATTGGACAACGAGCAGAACGAACACCAGGGCACAATTTAGTTTTGGAAGACATCTTTACGGATACATGGGACGTGGCAGGCAGCATCGTATGACCAATTGACCGTTGATGGCGTCTGACCTGGGGAAAACCCTTGGAACTCCACTACCCCGCCAGTCCAGTCCAAGTCGAAAGACCGGGAGTCTCAACCGAGCCACGTGGACTTTGGTCGAATTTGGACATCGAGGGAGTAAAGAGTTGTTGAAATCGTGTTGGGGAGTTGGACTAAATCTTGATACAGCTAGGCATGGCATGCTGATCCATCGCTGTCATTTCAAGGGAAGTCCGGAGATGTCCCGAGGTAAGGAAGCGAACCTTCTGTCCGCAGAGAGTTAAGCATATATTATCAGCGATTTCTTTTCCTTTGCTTATTATTATCTACTCTACACGGAATCCTGGGCTATCTAGGCTTCGTGTCGACAAAATAATCGACGTCTTTTGGACGTCTCAAATTCAGTTGCGCATTGAGAATTACATAGGTCAGCATCCCACCTATCTTTCCAATATCATAGAGTTTCCCGCCACCCCACTTTCCCCTGTTGTTGCCCGCTTTCTGGGCATCCGGTCATATTTTTAGGGCCTTCTTCCGGTCAACATGGGGCAAAAGTGGGCGCCGAAGTGGATGTTCATGAATCGTGTGCGTCTTATCGTGACAAACGACCAACGGATAAGTGTTCGGGATATCCGAGATGTTTCCTCGGATGAGACCGATCGCTGCCCTCTCTTGGCCCCCCTTGTTGTTATCGACGTTGCTTGGAAGCCGTTGAGAAATCGACGTACAAGAACAAGAGGCACGTCCAGATCTGAAGAGGTCAATCTTGCACTGTGTCAAGTTTCCTCGCCTATTTTCAACTTCACGACATGGATCCTTCAAATGAAAAGATGGAAAAGACCAACTCGAACCCGAAGGTCGCTGAGTTCAGCGAAGGAGAGATCTCGAACCTGGACGAAGCTGATATTTTTCTGCGCGACAACAACTTCAGCCCAGAATACATTCAGGAATTGCTTGCCGACAAAGAGCTTAACAAGCGACTGGTCCGAAAGATCGATTTGATACTGCTGCCTCTTCTTGCTGGCACTTACGTGCTGCAATATATCGACAAGTCCGCACTGGCTTATTCGGCAGTCTTTGATATCCTGACAGATACGAATACTTCATTGTATCAGTACAGTTGGCTAGGCAGCATTTTCTACTTTGCCTACCTGTTCGGTAAGTCCAACACACCCAAAGCCCAGAAACAAAACCATGCTAATTCTTCAACTAGCCGAGTACCCTTGGTCATATCTAGCACAGAAGACTTTGATGGCAAAGGTTGTGGCTGGATGTATCATATCATGGGGAAGCATCCTGATGATCACGGCGTCTTGCAGTAGTTTCACGGGCCTTGCAATATGCCGCTTCCTCTTGGGCGTGTTTGAAGCTCCAATTACTCCTTGCTTCATGATGATTGTTGGCATGGTAGGTCTTGTTTGATCGTGCTTCCGTTCACTTTACTGACTATTTTAAGTGGTATACGCGTCAAGAACAACCTTTCCGAGCTGGAGTATTCTACTGCTGCAACGGTGTCGGCTCGATGGTTGGAGGTGTTCTCACTTACTGCATCGGTCAGGTCGACTCATTCCCAGTGTGGAAGCTGATCTTCCTCATCTGCGGTGCAGTAACTGTTCTCTGGGGATGCTTGATTCTCTGGCTGCTCCCAGACAACATCATCTCCGCTAAGCGATTCAGTCTCGAGGACAAGGCTGTGCTGATCGGACGTGCCAAACTCGGACGAACTGGAGTTCTCAACAGAACAATCAAATGGTACCAAATTAAGGAGGCGCTCCTCGACCCACAAGTTCTTCTCCTCGCGCTTTACATGCTTCTCAATGAGGTCATCAACGGCGGTATTGCAAATTTTGGCAAGCTCATCATCAAGGGGCTTGTCAAGAAACCGCTCCTCACCACCGCCCTCGGTATTCCGCAAGGCGCTTTCCAAGTATTCTGGATTCTTGGTGGCACCTTCCTTGCATCACGATTCAAGAATGCTCGCACAATTGTCATGATGATGTACCTTCTTCCAACTATCATCGGCGCTTCGCTCTTGTGGAAGATGGGCCGTGAGACACAAGCTGAGAAAGTTGGCGTTCTGTTCGGGTATGTACCTCTAACTGCTCTCTGGTTCTCTTAGCTAATCTTGGACCAGCTACTACATTTCCGGTTCATACGTGACGGGTCTCGTCCTTGCTCTGCAAATGCCTGCTACCAACTTGGGAGGGTACACAAAACGCACGACAGGTGTGGCTATTGTGTTCATGACTTATTGTGTCGGAAACATCATCGGCCCACATGCATTCATCGCCAGCGAGTCACCAAAATACCCTACCGGCTGCAAAGTCATTCTTGCTTGCTCAGTGACTCAGGTCGCAGTTGCCCTTTCCCTGAGAGCCCTACTCATGGCTCGCAATAAAAAGAGAGACGCAGCCGCCCCGGCCGGAACAAACGCAGAGTTCAATGCTGTGGAGGAAGATGGTGGGGACATCACTGATTTCGAGGTATATATATCCCATTTCGACCCACTTTTGATGCAAATCTAATTACGTACCAGAATCAAAACTTCAGATATATCTATTAATCGCCTGGTAATGAGCTTGAATGTGTGGTGCGATAGCTTCAGATGAATGTAAATGATTGACGACCATGGAACGAGAGCCGCCAAAAGTGATGAAGAATGCTGCCCCTCGTTACTTTGCACCTTGCCTCGCTGCAGACTATCGATGGCCCCGGCATGAAGCTGAGACTTGACATGAGAAAGAGCGCCATCTAGGGGCCGCTCTCATTCCTTGATATTCTTGATTTACTCTTGCTTCGCCTTCGCGTTTCTACTTGAAGCTGGTCGCTTGTCAAAAAAGAGCGATGCACAAATTGAGCTGCACCAAATCCGTTATCTGTACACTTGCAGATGTTCTCAGTGGCAAGCTGCACTCTTTTGGCCGAATTGGGTTCCATTGATCACTATTTGATTTCCAATGGGTCAAGAAGACGCCCCCTCGCCCCCTTTGGGTGAGGCAATTACCCCTTCCTGTTAGTACTTGCTAGGGTACAATCCGTCGAGACCAAGGGTCAGCACTCTTGTGCTCTCGATGTCATTCGCGGCGGCCTTCAATTCCTCAACATCCCAATTCACCCAAGCAAATTTACCCTTCAGAAATCGAGCTTCCTTACTAGCAGCCCAAACAATAAATTCTCCAGCTAGTTCTGCTAGCAAAAAGAAAATGTTAGTCAGGCATACAAATCATGTATGGACCTCAGGACTTACCATCATCAATGTGCGATACACCTTCGTAACTCCCTTCCGTAGCTTTGCTCGCCATATTTGTCTCTCTCACTTGTCCAGGATGCACATCCACCACATGCATTTCAGGATTTTCTTGCTGCACGTACTGCATGATCTTCGAGCCAGCAAGCTTAGTCGCGGCATAGGATACGAAACCTGGGAAAGGATCAAGGTGCGCAATCGCGCTTGAGACGTTGATTATAGTTGCACCTGTAGCTGCGGCTGAGATGAATGCAGTTGAAATCAGGTATGGTCCAAGGACGTTGATATTGAAGATGGTCTGCCATTCCTCGACGGTCTCAATGCCAAGTGGGCGGATGCCGGAGTAGAATCCAGCATTGAGGATCAAGATATCTAATGGTTTTTCAATGTTGGACTTTATCTGCGAGAATGCTCGTTCGACTTGTACTTTGTTAGAGACATCGGCGCTGATGGTGTGCACTCTGATCTTGTTTCCTACAAGCTCGTGAACAATTGCCGCAGCCTTGGCGAGGACTTCCGTGCGACGGCCGAGAATAACAATATGCGATGCTCCTGCTTGCGCGACAGATTTTGTGATCGCGAGACCGATCCCTGAACCACCGCCTGTGATGACCACAGACTTGCCTTTTAAAGAAAGCTCGGGGCGAGACGGCGAGATAGCTGGATAGGTGGAACTATGCCAAGTCTTCGTGAACGAAGGAAACGGTGGCATTCTGGAAGCTTGAAATGATTCGTATTCTGACTCGAATGTAGTTGAGAGGAACAATTGATTGGTGAGAATAAATGAGAAGATATGGAGAAGCTTTTCAGGTCGATGGAACTCAGTGAATCAAGCTTGATATATATGCTCGCATCGCGTCTCTTATAAGTCTTGTCTGAATTTTATCAGAGCTTGCTGAGAAATCACTAAGACTGACCTTCATGTTCATCTTCTGACCGTCCATGCCATACTCAGATCATTCTTGGGAAATACACAGTCCTCAGTACGATCAACACAAACCGATGTGTTGAGCACAAGACGTGCAGGTTAAAAATGCCTCATGGGAGTGTCCAAAGCTGGTCTGAGACGCTTGCTGACCACAGCAGAATGTCACTACTGCTGGTCAGCACCATCCATCCAATAGATTCTCTTTTCAACGGCTTTTGCAAATGCTAAATAATAAAGCTCTACCGTTCATCATGTTTACTGATCGTTTGCGTCTGCGAAGCGAGCCCCGCTGACCACGACCTTCAACGTTATGATGACCACTCCCGGTTTCCTGACCCCATCTCTCAATATTCTGACCGAAATCACACCTCAGACTTAGTGGGATTTTTGTACTCATTTGAATTGAAGATCTTTGATGCCATACGATGACGAGCGTAGCTGGGATGTCTGGACATGGGGATGACTGGTCAGCTGTGCAAGATGCAGCGACTCGGCGCAGGATCCAGAACAGGATTGCACAGAGGGTGCATAGTACGTTGTTGTCTTTCCTGGCTTCCGCACAGGTATCCTCTGACTTTGACTCCAGGGGCGAGGTACGGAAGACAGCCGAGAACAAAAAGGAAACATCGGTCAAATCCACGTGACACTACAAAGACACAGGATAATCCCCAACATATGGGCCACAGCGTTGAACCAGAAGTAGTCGCTTGCTATGGGACCAATAGCTCTTCTTCCAAAGATTTAGTAGATGGTTTAGATTACATCGATTCAACTTTCTTAGCCTCGTTCGGATACCAAGCGAACTCGCTGCCAGATGGCACTCTCTCAGAAACGCTTCAAAGTAATGACAGCGCTCCTGAATTCACGCTCGAGCCAATCGATTTTGACTTTCAGACCGTCAGACCTGATTTAGATGCGGCAGTCAACAACTATCATACTCCAAACCCTCTCGCCGACCAACTGATCATCGTCCGAGCTCTAGGGACTTTGTCCGCGCTACTCCTCAATGGAGCCATCCTCCAAATAGACTGCCACAAGGAAACTCATACCCGTGACATCTATATCCCACACACACTCTCCGCACCTTCCGCCCTCAAACCTACAGCTCTCCAAACTGTAACACCACATCTCCCCTACGTGGATCTCATCCCGTTTCCCACGGTCAGAGACAAGTTACTGCAGTCTCAACATATGATCAGTGCAGTCGAGATATGGGGAGACATCACGAGAGATGTCACGGTTTGGGGAAAGACGCTTTGGGATGAGAAGGCTGGGAGGTGAGTGAGAGGTTTGTAGTCAAGTGGTGGTTCTTGATGAATGACGACGTGCTGAGGTCGACGAATTTCTGGAGGGGAGCGAGGGATGAAAGAGCATTGTCGATAGGGGAGATCAAAGAGAGGCTTCATAACGGAATAGTCCTGGCGAACTGAGTGAAGGGCCGGTACTTTCTTTTATCTTCAATGGCTATCATTACTCGATCAGACAAAATGGCACCAACTAAGCATTTGGATATCGATTCTGTGCGTGCGAAGACTCGGAGGAAAGTAACGTGAACGAATGGGGCAAAAAGCAAAGGCATGATCATAATTTCATAGCTCATATATACAGCGGTCCACCATAACCCGAACCTCGATGCCGCATTAATAAATATACACAAACTCGTCGTTCTTGCGATCAGTCAAATCAAATGCATGCTCTCCAACGCCAGCGGTGGTATCAACAGCAACGTAATGATCCTCCATCGAGGCATCGTGGATGACAGCCTGCTTCCCATTTGACACACGCTTCTTGGCTTGCATCTTGTTCAAGAACATCAAATTCGCGAGCTGCAACAAAATGATGATTGCAAGCGCGACAAAGATGCCGAGGACAGCTCGAAGACCAGGAAGATACTTTGGTGCGTCTTTGGCGTTGAACAAGAGTGGCCCGATGATGTTTCCAGCTGAGGATCCCGCATTGTATAGAGACATGATGATAGACTTCTTGGTGGTTCCAGCGGTATTGCCAACAATCCAAGAGACGATCAGAGGGTTGCTGCCGAAGAGGAATGCGAGGAGATAATATCCTCCGAGAAGGCCAGCGGTATCAGATCTCGGGATAGCATAAAGCATAGCGAGGCCTGCAACAACAGGGACAACAAGGGCGACAAGGACTGGTGCCTTGAGACGAGCCTTCTGAGCAGCGTACGATGCGATCAAGATGATTATCAGTTGAACGGCACCGAAAGGCATGTTCAAGAGTGAAGTGATGTATTTGTCGAAGCCAAGACCCTTCAAGATCAAAGGTCCAAAAGTATTGGTGACCGAGGCTCCTACGTTTAACAGCAGGGCCATGCTGAACCAAAGGTAGGTCTTTGGCTCAAGGAACACCTCCCATACGTGACTCCATTCGAATTCGCGAGATCCGATACCTGTTTGGTTGGCTCGAAGTCTCTCAACTGCTTGGGCTCTCTCGGTCTCGTCCAGGAATCTTGCAGTGGCAACATCATTATCGAGTTTCCAGTAGACGAATGGAGCAGTGACGATAGTGATAAGGCCGACAAAGAGGAAGATACTGGAAGAATGTTAGCATTGGTATTGAGACGACGTAAATACGACGTACATTTGCCAGGACTTGAGTGTCTCTGAAGGTATATGTCCCAAGCCAAACGATAATGCCGATGCAATGATCGTGGCAGCTCCATTTGTACCGTACCAAGCAGCGACTCGAATGGGTTGCTCGGCTCGTCGATACCATTGGTTGGTAATGACGCTGAAGAGGGGTAGACAGCCTCCCTCGAACAATCCGAGGAAGAATCGGGTGGCGAGCAGCCCAGAATAGCTGTGGCAAGCTGCCATAGAAGTTTGGGCGATTCCCCAGCCCAGGATCATTGCAGGCATCAGGATTCGGTGAGGAACTTTGACAATCAGGATAGATGAGAACGGTTGCCATGCTAGTTGCGCAATTGGCGCAATCGACCCGACTAAGGAGTACTGGTTGCCTTTCAGGTGGGTGTCCTCCTGCAGACCAAATATGCTTCCGTATCCCAAGACAGACTTGTCCAGGATCTGAAGGACTCAATCGTCAGCGTTTGATTGTCTAAATGCGGTCTTGGCTGGGGGGTTACTGACTTGGAGAAAGTAGACCCAGACGAGGATAGATAGAATGACTTTATCTGTCTTGCGACAAATTTTCTTGTTCTGCATTGAAACAAACGTCAGCACGATGATCAAAAATGCCAATCGCGATCAGGATAAGAGTAGTACTTACGTCCTCCTCTGTAAGGACCACACGATCCATATTGTGGTGCTCCTTGCTCGAGGTCCTAGAAGCCTCGATATCTTCTGCGAATTCCATCTGCGCCTTGGTCGATTCGGACTCTGGTTTACCAATCGAAAGATTCGCCATTGCTCGTGTTGAAGATTGGATTGAGTCGGGCAAGGAAGTGGATGAGGATGGTTGTGATTGAGAGCTTGATACCATCATGCCATGAGGATACTGTTCGTTCATATACAAGATTTATTCAGACTCTGTCATGTCGTTGCCGATCGTACCCCGGAATGTACCCCGCGTGGAGCCTCTCTTAGCCGTTGACGGCAATTGAGAAATACGTGAAGCTGAAAGAAATAGGAGAAATTAAGTTTTATTGAGTCGGTCCAGATTCGGTAGTGCAAGCGGCAAATGAATGATTGTTGTGGCGACTTGGAATGTGGCTTGCAAAACAGGGGCGGTTATTGACTTGGCAGCACATGATACCCCGCTATCCGGCTATTGAGCGCAAACTTCAGTCCACATCCTCGGCCTTCGTGAGAACGATGCTGTTGCCGGCTGGGGAGAACTTCACTTCCCCAGATTCTACAATTGACGATGATACCCGGTGAGAGTTTCAGAAGTGATGCGGAGCAATACCCGACAGAGAGCAGCCGGATGGACAAGGAACCATCAAGAGATTCGAGGCCGGTGAAAAGGATTTCCCGGGCTTGTATCCGATGCCGACAACGAAAATCAAAGTGTAATCTGTGAGTTGGCAATTCAAACATATGTAATTGACCAGTATCACAAGCTGACCAGTGTGACCAGAGGATCCAATGGCCAGCCAGGAATACCACCATGTGAATCTTGTGTTCGAGATCAAGCAGATTGTGTCCTGGCAACTTCGAGGAGAGGCGGGAAGCGGGTGCGGAGAAATGTCAGTGCCAGCTCGCCAACTTTTGATATTGCGGCTCTTCACTAATTACGATCTATAGACGGCAACTGCGTCGCAAAGCAGCTCTTCAAGACCATTGCCGGTCGTGGAAGTATCAAGGTCAAACTCATATGCCGCCGGCATTCCAGATCATTTCTCTCATCAGTCACCGACTGAAAGGGAAGCATATGGGCAAGATGGGCCGATAACATCTGCTAACATCGAGGAAACTATTGCCTCTACGGACTTACATGCAACTTCCGAAGCGCTGAATATGCTCAGCCAAGCTGCTCAACTCGATACGTATGCAACTCCAGGCCAAAGATCCCACACTTCAGATCGGCCGATAGTTATGTCTCCCGAGGCAGTTGCGAATGGCTCAGCCAGAAGTGATCAGTTTCCGCCTGGCCAGCTGCAATATGCATTGGTGTCTCAAGGCTTGTTGAGCGTCGCTCAAATATCTCGACTAATTATTCGGTAAATTTCCAAAGTTGGCAATGGAGTCGATGCTGACAAGCTTTCAGATTCCAGCAATACTATCACCCGTATCTCCCTATAGCTCCTAGGCGAAGCTTTGATCCAAAATGCCTGCAATACATGTGTACTAATGAGCCCCATCTCTTGACGGCTATGATCACAGTCGCAGCTCGAGATCTCCCCCAACCGGATAACATACTCCACACCTGCTCGAGCTACATGCATCAACTTGTGTCCGAGATCATAGCCGGTAAGAAGTGCGATGTTGAGGCAGTAGAAGCGCTTCTTTTACTAGCCGAGTGGGAACCCCAAGACTCTTTATCAGAAGGCAAAGAGGTCGGGTGTGGGGAAGAAGATCGCGCAGCATGGATGCACGTAGGTCTTGCATTAAGAATCGGCTACTTCCTCGGCCTTGATCGCACGGCAATCAAGCATGAAGACGAAGACAAAGCAGCACACTTCAACAGAAGGCGTGTGACTTGGGCAGGCAAGTGGTATGAACCTCGCTAAGAAACTCGCTAACGCTCTTCTAGCATGCTACATCTCTGACAGACAATTATCTGCTCGTATCGGGAGAGCGTTCTGGTCTCGAGGCCCTGTCGTTCTCTCTGGTATTGGACGGCATGGCCGTCAAGTTTTTGATGATTTCCGTCCTCTGCAGCCAACGACGCCGGACGAGACAGACTATGCAAGTGTGCTCCAGGCCAACTTGGACCTCACCCAACTGTTCAGCAATGTTCACGATGTTCTCTACTCGGGAATGGGTAGTAGTATGAAGCTCATGTTGGCGGGTAACTATGTCAAGTACGTAGACGATTTCAGGCGGGCGATTGAGGGGTGGAAAAGTATCTGGGGAACGTTGACTTGTGAGTTCGCCAACCATTCCCGAAGGTGTCAACTGATTTTTCCTAGGTCCCCCAAACATCAAAGCGACTCTCCAAATGTCGTATGAATACCTTCGACTTTACACCAACGCATATGCTTTTCAAGCAACCGTCACACGCGCCGTAGCAGCCAAATCTTCGGGGGCAGTGTCAGCCAACGAGCCTCCTCACAACGGCATCCCGTCCCTGCCAGATGCTCGGTTTATATATGAATCCGTGGACGCTGCAAAATCTCTACTGAGTATTATCAACAGTTACATTGATGCCGAGGCCTGTCTGCGATATCTGCCCCTTCGCTTCTCACTGTAAGCCTTTACACCCCCGAATCCGAAAGCTCCTAACACAGCCAGGTATTGCGTCAACTCAGCTGTGTTCCTGTACAAAGTAAGTTTTCCTCGCCTACAACATCTTGAAGCAGCCAGCTCATCCTTCTAGGCTTGGTCCTTCGAAGTCCTCTCCACCCAAGAGAAACTCGGCATCCGCCATATGATCAAAGACGTAATCCGACACCTGCAGAAAGCCAGCGTCCGCCCCAACGACTTCACTTCCCGCTACTCAGAACTCCTCGATCGACTCTGGCAGCGCAAAGACTCCGAGACACAGACCCGCGTATCGCAGACTCCGAATCCTGGCGCGACGAATGTGCCCGATGCGAATGGGTTTGTCGCGCCGCAGGCGAGAAGTCAACACGTCAATATGTTCGCGCAGCAGGATGAGTTCTCGTGGTTGGATCTTCAGGCTGTAGGGGAGCTGGTGACTGGTGAACAAGGTTTCGGGGCTGTGGATGGGTATACGCAATTCATGCCGATGGGAGGCGAATGGGATCTGGGGCTGATGGACGGTGAGGACATAAATCGTTTCTTTTGAGGTTAATAGATATATAGCGACCACAGGATGCATGGCCAAACCCGTGTTATCGTCTTACCTCGTACACTGTTGTTTGCGCGAGACTCCCCAGCTGGTTCCCGTTCGTCTGTTGCCAAACATGGCGCTTAAATTGATGGGCCCTCATCGCCCAATTTGATCACGGTGAGCGACACTCGGTACTGTGGTAGAGCTTCACGACCTCTATTTGTAATCTTTCTTACAGACACCTGAAGGGCGTGCAGCCTATTCAGTGATATTCTGACTCTATCCATGGGTGGTCTGGTCGACAATTCTGGCAAGGCTCTCTGCGTATCCAGGTCCGCTACCTCATAGACCTGTATCCCTGGCCTGCTGTTCTCGAAGGTCATGCCTAAAACCAGTCCCGAGTCATCTTTGCGGAGTACAGCCCATGCCACACCTTGATGCGACTTGGACTCGAAATGTGCATCTTGACGCAGTCTTGTCAGCGAGCTTGGCGTATCCCGACGGCGAATCCATTTGGAGGAATATCCGAGGTCATGCATTTCCTTGGCAAAAACTTGAAACCAACAAGCAGGAAGCTCGCGTGATTGGATGAAGTTTGGAGTATATGGAGTGCTAATGAAGACAATGCGAGTACTATCTGGAAGAGACTCGGGTGTGGAAAACAAGCCCTCACTTTGTGTCCTATAGAGTATGTCTTGCCCCAGTGTTAGTGGTGTAGCACCATGTTTCGTCATTGTGCTTCTCCTCAAACCTTCAATCGCGGCAATCATGGGAATGAAGAAACCAACAAAGCCTACCGGGACTGTCAATATGTGATCTCAGCCTGATTGCAACCGGATCCATGCTGTACCTTTCGGGACAAGAACTGGAGACTTTCTATCGGGCCCACCACCTGTTGGAAGGATAGTCGTCCTTACGGTGGTACGTGTATTGACTGGTACCGAAGGATACAGTCGAAGAGCTAAATACGTCAGTGATAGTTCACGGGATAAGGTCAAGCTTTGGTCAGCTCACTTTCTTTGATTACATTTTGCAGATATTTCATGTTTCGAAGGCCGCTTCGAGTCAATTTAATGTTGCCTTGCTTGGAGATTTCCGCCCTTAATTTCGCCAAAACGTTCGCGTGTTTAACAAGTAGAGAGCTGGAGGAAATTAGTGAGTAAACTCTGGAAATATAGAAGAGGAATCATATAAGGCTCATGAGAGCAAACAAGTAGTAGTATCTCGGCCCGCTGTCAAAATATTGATAATCTGACTTCTGAGCACTGTGCGATTCGGCGTTTTCTCACTCATTGCACGCAGAAAAACGCACTTCCCTTTGAGAGAATCCTCGGTAAGATTGCGATCGATAATTTTATCCTCAAAGTAATGGACTTTCTTACACGCGTCCCGGAACTTCTTTCCGTCGATAAGCCAGTAGAAATCAAGAAAGCGAAATCGCTTCGCGATATATTCCTGCGCAATATTGAAAGCTTCAATAAAGGTATCTTTGCTCATAGACTCCGGAACTTTAAGACTTTCGATCGACTCGCCAAACAGGAACTCTGTTGTTACGTCAAGGGTCAATCGAAAGAAGAGCGGTTGGAGATCGACTACGCCGCCTTCCCTTGGTATTGCATTCAGCAGATTGTCAGTAGCGTCTTTAAGCATATTCATATCGAAATATTCCTTGATATAGAACTGCGGTCTTAGCAGTTCCCGTGATTGTCTCCAAGCTTCCCCGTCTTGGTTGAAAATACCGTCACCAAACATAGGGAAGGTGATCTCTCGGCGTGGGCCCATTGCAAAGTCTAGAGCACAGTATGAATAGACCGCTACAATACAGGCATCAAAGAGGGATGACCTCTTGGTCCTCAATCGACGCTCCGCGGCGCTGACGAAGCCGCCTGTACGTGTGTTCCAGAGGGTTCAGGTATGGTTCCTTTCTCCATCGGCTCCTCGTGGTCCTGAGGAGTTGGAAGCCTGCCAGGGCTGGCATTCTGTCCGAGGAGATGATCCTGCTGACACTCTCTGCGCTTGTCATCCAGATCTGGTGTTCAACGGGAAGGAGGTGGAGCTCTACATCCAAGGCTGGGCATGACGTTGCTTTATGTGGCGCGCGTGTGCTAGAGATCTCACGAACTGGGTAATGGGATTGGAAATAATGTACCTAGGTAATCTTTAATCAATGGACGTTTACAATTTGAAAAAGTGTTACAATTTAGAGTTTCTTTCAGCATAGAAGCCAGGAGAAGGAGCTTGACTATGGACAACTGGAACCATCTTGTTGACCTACAGACTATTGTATATTCCTACGCCCATGACACACGCGTTTGCAAGTTCTCTGCGGATCTCTTGTATGAACAAAACCCCTTGTTTGTCCCAGTCATGGCTGTCACTTCCGACAAACATGAGGACATTTCCGAACCCATTCTCCAGGCAAGATAAGCACTTGATGACCATCTTTGAGTAAGCCTCGCCCATCTCATACGCAAGCCTTGTACCGGCGAGCTGAATGAACACTTGCTGATCAATCTGAGCGCTATTCATAGTTGCAGAGGCTACAGCATTCCTTGCTATCCAATCAGCCCTAACAGTAGCTAGCACAGGGGAGAGGGTATAGCTGTTATTTGCGGCATCGCGTTGGAGGAACGATTTCCAAAGTCCGATTTCTAGCAGGCAGACCCCGAAGCTGTAGATGTCGTGCCCGATATGATACCTCGACTCTGCGATGTCCCCAAGGCCAGGCTGGCGTTCAGGATGTTGGTACAATCCGCGAGTCCACTCATTGACAACATTGAGATTAGAGGGGTCGCCCGTCCTACGAATTAGCTGCCAATCGATCAAATATGGGCTACCAATGATCTGGGGGAAGCCCAATTGAGACTGGGACTCATCAGGCTTGACGTCGAAAACAATGATCGACTCGGGTCGAATACTCTTGTGGACGAGATTGTTGGTATGAACATGGAAAACGGATTCAGCGAGCTTTCTGGGCAGAATGAACCTGTAGTTCCTAGGGATGGGTGGGATTGGTTCATTGATTGGATCTAAGAGAATATCGCGAAGAGAGCGTGGGTTGGTTCCCCCAGATGGAAATCGGAAAATCAACCGGAAAGTATCGTCAAATATCGGCCCTTTGCTCAAGACTTGGAACCCTGCCAGTTCAAGTAATCCCTGGGATGCCTTATTGTATTGAAGAACTCGCGCGATATCTCGAGCTGCTTCGTAAGCCCCGGCAGCCGAGAGAGTTGGAAACTTCTTCTCTTCCACAACACAACACTCTTGACCCTTGCGGGTTAAGGTACGGAAGTCAACTCTCGCCCAGTTATGGGATGTGAACGGAAGCCTTTGCAGCTCTCCGATGAAAGCAAATTGGCTTGGTCGCAATTCGAGTTTGGATCGAATCGACCTGGCAGCAACTTGAGTCTGAACGAAGTTCCTCATTCTCTCTTCCAAGTTGTAGATCTTGTTGATCTGCCCGAGGGCATCTTCCGTTGCCTTCTTGCGTTTTTTTCCATCTCTTTCAGTCTTTCTCTTATCAATATTCTGTTCGAGCGCGAGGATAAATTTCCACAGCTCCCGTACTTCTTCTTGTAATCGTTGCTGGAACGATTCGTCTGGTGTGTCGCAGTACAGGTCTTCGAGAGATTCCAAAGTTGATCTCATGCTGCCACGAGTAAGAAAGACGACAAAATTCTGCATCTGAATTACTTCAGAAGCTTCTGGCTCGTATTGCAACTTGCGGGAAAGGTATTGCCCCGCATGTACGAACGTCTCCAGAACACCTGGAATCGCAACTGCCAGGCTAACGAGCGCAACGACGTCAGGACCAGACATGGCGAAGAGGAGGGCCTATTGATATGGAACGGCTTGGGTTAATCTTGAAGTAAGAAAGTTCGATTCCTCGAGGTTTATAACGCATTAGCCTCCCACATGGAGGGCGATGTCTTGTTTTCGGCTACAGTACAGTATCTCGCGCGTGATGAATTGTGTGGCGCTTGCAAGAAAAAGCAAGGCCTTGTGATCCCTCAGCCACCCAGAGCTGAGCTTGAGGCTCATGCTATCTTCCAAACAAATGTAATTGCATCTGCCCATCCAAAACCAAACCGAGGGGTACGCGCAGAATCTTGAGCCTTTATACAGTCTTAATCCAACCTCACCTCAATAGAGTGCTAATGTTCGGCCATCGAATTTGAGCTATTCAATATCCTCAATCGCAAATGCGCAGGAAACTTACGACATTTATTTGGACAATGGAAGCAATTGGTATGCTGGTCCCTGGTGAACATAGAACATAAAACCTGCTCAACTGTTTTTCAACATTAGATCTTATTCGAAATCTGCTTCGTGTTTTGGAGCAAGGAAACGATGCGCAATCTGTGCGGATCAGGAAAGGTGCTCAAGGATCAGTCTACAAGGTCCCGGACACCGAGAACAATCGTGTATGTTCCCACCCAAGGATATCACTCAGAAGTCTTATGATGATTTTACTTATTCTTCTTAGGAAATAGCATTGAAGGTGTTCGACTACGGTGGCTGGGCAGACATAGATGTCGCAAAGACAATACAGAACTTGGAACGAGAATACCAAAGCCTGAGTAACCTGAGCCATCCCAGCATCGTCCGATTCTTGGGATTCGAACACCATCCGAAACAACAAAAAGCATACATCAAGATGGAATGGGCAACGTCTGTTCTGGCTGAAACTGGGGAGGCCATTGACCTAGGAGACTTGATTCGACATCACGATGGAAGAGAGAATGAGGGTACGAGAAGCTATCTTCCAGAGAGTTTTATCTGGCATGTCCTGTTCCATGTCAGTGCAGCGCTCGCTTTGTGTCACCATGGAATTCAGCTGCACAGGAAGAGAGTCTTAGAGAGGGCGGACTCTGCATATATACTCTCTCGTTTGATCGATCCACCGCAAAGACTCCGGGAGCTTGCACGAAACCATCCAAACGTTGCCTGGCAGACCGAACGGATTATCTTTTCGTTACACGCCACTCATGAGCCAATTGTGCATCGTGATATCAAGCCCAGCAATAGTGAGTAATGGACCCGTCTAATTATCGACCCTCTACCATATATGTAAGGCTACCAACTAATTGTCATTGCACCATAGTCTTATTATGTGATCCCCCATGTAACGAGTATGATGATCAGTGGAGAACCGACCACAAAGTTACCCTCGATGATGAGAGGGTATTCTCCGTATATCCCATTATCTTGCTTGGGGATTTTGGCATAAGTGTCCCTTTGCGTGATGCGCACACAGTGGCTCTTGGAACAGTTGGATATGCTGCCCCAGTACACTGAAACCCTATTCCTTTGTTAAGTACTCCAATAGACTCGATGGGCTGACCGCTCTTCTGCAGGAGATCCCCAAAAACCCGAAACGGCCATACGAGGAGGATTTTGGATGGTCTACTGCATGCGATATTTACTCCTTGGGTGCGACAATTGCACATTTGATGTCGCTAAAGGTGCCGGCTGAAAGTCCAGGAGAATCCGAAATTTTAAACTCCTTGCCCGATCAGTACTCGTCCGCACTTCGGGAGCTCGTTTCTCGATGTTGTTCATGTCATATCTTAGAGCGTCCGGCTAGCTTTGAAATACTTGATGCATGTATTTCAAGATCATCCTGGGCACGTACGTATGTCACACCATATGGTAGTCTTATCTCTTCCAACTTCTCACCCCAAATCAACATGTCATGGCAAGAATGCCTGAAAGCCGTTTGTCCGGAATTCAAATCCTCTGTGAAAGAGTCCGGGCCCGAAAAGCTGATCCCAAGAGCGTTGGATATTCTCGCCCTGAGTAATCGGGCAGGCGATTCGGCACTGCCGATGCTGATTGCTGGTAAGCACTGAATGTCTGATGTTGTGACGCAACAATGGCTCACTTCTGCTCTAAGGTGCGTACCAGATGCGACATTTTGGTCTTGACGCAAAAAGACTGCTTCCTTGGTCAAGACAGCATGGCTTTGTCGGTCGAAGTGATATTTTGCAGCAGCTTACCGTTTTGTTCAATGGCGAGGGCGATCAGCCGACAGTAATTCTCCACGGGCTTGGCGGCATAGGGTAAGTTGTGGAGAAATCTAAGTGAGCTAGCTAATTATGGGACAGTAAAACACAAATTGCTATTGAGTTTGCTTATAGACAACTGGTCAGCGACCCTGGACTTTCTGCATTCTGGGTCAGCGGAATGAGTGCCAGTGCCTTCGAGGAATCGTACAGACAAATGGCATTTGCCTTTGGCATATCAACCAATGGTGACGTCGACTCCATGCTTTTGCGGCGAGTGAAAAAGTGGTTAGAAGGACCACTGGCAGGGAGATGGCTCATGGTTGTCGACAATGTCGACGATGTTCCATTTTTCCGCGATAATCAATTGCAGTTTATACCCAGCAGTCAATATGGCTTCCTTGTATTTACGAGCCGAGATAGAAGCCTCGTAACTTACCTAGGGAGCCCTATTGTGATAGAAGTCTCAAGCATGTCAACCGAAGACTCTGTGGCGCTTGTACAATCTGCAAATTCAGATGCCAACCCGCAAGAAGCAGTGTCACTGGCTAAAACATTAGACTACCATCCGTTGGCTATCAGTCAAGCGCTCGCATTCACGAGGAATTTGGGTATATCATTGGACCAGTACCTTGAACTTCTCATGTCCAAACAGAATCACAACGAGCGACTTTTGCAATACGAATTCGTTTCTCCTGGAAGGGAACGTGGGATGGAATCTATAGTATCAACGTTTGCGGTGTCCCTGCGTGAGTTGCAGAAACGAACACCCCAATCGATAGATGTCCTATCTCTATTGAGTTTTTTCGATGCAAGCAGCATTCCGGTTAGCCTACTCGCAAAGGAATACAAAGACAAGCTAGCATTTAGCGAAGCGTTGAATGCTCTTCGGACATTCTCTCTCATAAGTGCAAATCACGACGGCAGTGCGTACGCAGTGCACCCATTAGTACAGCTGGTCACCAAACGCTGGGTGTTGAGCAATGGGAATGCCACAGAACTTCATCTTAGGGTTTTGAAACTTTTATGTCAACACATCCCAGACTACGAGGAAGCAAATTGGAAAGGGTCTTTTGAATTACTACCACATGTGGATCATGTCCTGAGTTTCGATCTGTTGTCTGTTGGTTCCGTGGATCCTTTCCGTGATTTGGACCTAGCCCGTGCGGAGCTCATGATGAAAGGTACACCATTCTTTGCGAAGAAGGGTAAACTTGGGACTGCAGAAAAAATGGCACGGGAAGCTCTTGAAATAATGTTTCGCCTGTCTGACTCCACTTCGCAGAATCGGGGCAGGGCTTTCGTCAACCTTGCTTCAGTCCTTCATGCCGAAGGACAATATAATGAGGCATTTAAATGCGTGACTTCGGGGCTTGAAATCTTAGAGCAGACAGCGGGACCTACCGGAGCAACAACTCTCGATGCACTAGGGCTCCTTGGTCTCGTGGTTCAGAGCCTCGGCGATTATTCTACAGCGTTGGCAATACACGAGAAGGAGCTTCGTCTTAGAAGGGATGGTCTCGGGAGCATTGAGTCGCCAGCAATCTTGAACAGCATGATGAATCTAGCACTGGTATTGGATCGCAAAGGGGAATACGAAGAAGCAGAGAAAGTGTATCAACAAACCTTGGACGGCAGGAAAAAAGTCCTCGGCACTCAACATCCCGAGTCCTTGATGTGCCAGAGTGATCTTGCGGTCACTTTACAGCATCTTGCTGGCTCTCTCCAGGATGGGAAGAAATTAGAAATTGCGCTCAAGCTTCAAATAGAGTCCCTGAAAGGGCTTGAAGAAGCCCTTGGTCCAGACAGCCCTTGGGTTCTGAAAGCTCTGGCGAGGGTCGCTTCTGTCCAGAAGGATCAAGTAGACCTGCCTGGCTCCGAGTCAGCCTACACAAAAGCACTGGGGGGCATGAAGTCGATCCTCGGTGAAGGTCACCCGGAGACTCTCGAGTGTTTCGCTGATCTGGGAGATGTCTACTTCTTAGAAGGGAAATTCAGCTTGGCTGAAGGCACTTTTCAGTCTTGCACCGAAACCTCGGTGAAGATTCTTGGAGAAAAGCATCCTCAAACACTCACAATGATGAAGCGCAATGCGATGTTCTTGCAAAGTCAAGGTCGATTGAAAGATGCCGAAGCTATCTATCGTCAAGTGCTGGCAAGGCGTGAAGAGGTACTTGGTGCCAAGCACCCCGATACAGTTGATAGTACGAGCGATCTTGTATCCGTTCTATCGGACCAAGGTCGCTTACAAGAGGGTGCGAACTTGGCAATCACTTCTAGCGAGGGATCAGTCTCAATGAAACAAAATTCTCGTGCGAGCATGTCACGTCGAATGATGTCCCTTCAAACCACTTTGGAGCAAGAATCGACCGAGGCGGAATCTATTCCCAATACCTCCTTGCGAATACAGGCACGTCATGAAGAAGGGCCTGGGCCTGATATTGAGCAGGTCAACAATTGGATCATTGATAGAAAGAGGAAAGGCAGAAGGTCCGAAAATCTTATTGATGATTTCATGTTAGAAATGATTGCAAGGCGCGATCATATTCTCATCGTTGACAACACAACATCAATGCAGCGTCACTGGGAAGAAGTTGAACAAGTTCTCAAAGCTCTGTTATCTATCATAAGAATGGCGGACAACGATGGTGTAAAGATCATGATTGGACCCCACCGGTATCCGAGGGGTATCCGGCGCGACCCAAATTTCGATTCGCACTGGACCTCCCATGGTGACTTGGCTGCCACTCTCAGAAGCACATTGCAGGAGTATAGGGATCGCATTTGGTCTTTAGAGGGCGGAGTGGTTAGCACAAGATTCTATCTGCGGAGTACGAACAATGTAAAACCCCTCACTGTGTACATTCTTACGGATGGTCTCTCGGTGGGCTCCAACTTTCTTGAAATTCCCCAATTGGTTAACATATTCTATCGTGGCCTGTCAGACAGCACACACCATCGCGAAAAACCCCTAGCCCTGCAATTTATCGCTTTCGGAGAGAGCACATCTTGGGGAAGACTCCAACAACTGGACGACAGCCTTCATACAGAGTATGGATCGCACTATGATGTGGTCGACGTGACAAGAAGTACGGGAAATGTTCGGAAAATGCTGCTTGGCTCTATCGTAGATTCATTCGACGGGCTCGAAGATGGCGACCCTCTACCTCCACAAAGCAGGGGTCTATTTCCAGTTCCAGAATCCAACGATATTAAAGCACAGCGACTTTCGAAGGAAGAGGTACAAAAGACAGAGTCTGACGAAATTCAAGCATCCTTCGACAATGCAGCCGCGTCCACTTCGAATGCAAAACCTGGGTTACTGACCTCGGGGGTCAATGGGAAGGCTAGAGGCAGCTCTCGCGTTTTTCTCAAAACGAAAGGGCGGAGCTTCATTGGCGGTATTCGAAAACAAGCAAGGAAACTGTTCGGATCTTGAGACTACTTTTTTCAAAAGGCAGGTTCTGGGGGATTTTCTGGTCGGCGCTTTGTTTACTTTGGATGGTGCACGGATCACATTGACGAGTGGTTCAGGGGTCAGGTTCAGAGTAGGGAGGAATAGTTGAGTTGACTATCGAGAGGCTCGAGACCAACATGATAACACTATTGCTCGGTATCTCATTTGTTAGTAGAAGGAGAAGCAATTCTGACCAGGAAGAGCTTGAATTCTAAAGCTAGGAAGTGGGAACACCTGTATTTATAGTCGTACGCTGCATAGCCGCCCCAGGGCGGCTGGGCTGCGGTTGAAGGTCATCAAGCGATCGTACGACTCCTTCTTGAAAACCAGGCTATCGACATTGATGTTAAAGGTAGTAAGTACGGTACCGCTCTTACTGGATAACATTCTCCCGTATTGGTACGAGATCGGTCAAAAGTAATGTTGGGGGATTTCTGATCGTAAAAGTCATTTCAAGACTCAGGGTGAAAGCTCGTGGTCTCCATTCGAACGACAATCTCGAAAATGTGCGTCGAGCTTCGCCTTGGGGACTGCTCAACACAGTGCATGAAATCCTGGAATCTGGCCGAATTTATGTCACCATCGCTTATTGTCACATCTTGAAATGGTCACTCTTTGTAGGCATGAACGACGTTGTATCAAGATGCGCTCGGAAGAATGAGATTACTCAGCAGCTACGCCAAGCGATACTCAACTCTTGAGGTTGTTGAGAGGTGGCTTACCAGGATGTGGAACATGCACATGATTCCATCCCCTGTCGATGCTGTATACTCCCAATGATGCATCTTCACACCGAGTGCATGCATGGTAACCCCTCACTCGCACGGCTCGGTGTTCAACAGCCAGCCTCGTCAGAAAATGACTTATAAAGACTCTTGGACAAAACTCAGAGTTCCCTTTTTGCATTCTTAGTTGGTCATGACATTTTTTTTCCCTCGCGATTGAGGCAATATTTCTAGCCAGCAAAGATGAAGAAAATGTTTCGGAAGATGAAAGGGAAGATGGGTGGTGAGGAAGGGAGAGATTATGAGAATGTTGACACCCCAGCACATGGTTTGGAAATCGAGAGGGAGAAAATTAGTTGATTGCCGTCGGCAGCGTAGTGAAGCAAGATATTCTGGTTTAGAAGCTTCTGCAGAAGAGTCAGATGCACCCGTTGGAGTAAGTTGCAGCCTTATTCGCAATCCCTTGTTCGTCGTCTCAAACGGTACAACGGGCACGCCTTTCAAATCAGCCGAATAATGTCCCCAGCATGTTTGAAATCAGCAGCATTCTGGGCAAGTATTCCGCTCCTGTTGTTGTCGAGATCGTTCGCGCTCTTCCATGCGAAAATTGACTCATCATCAGATTGTTTGAGAATCTCTTGCTGCAGCCGAAAAAAAGCATTCGCACCTTCACCATACAAAATAGGCATGTTGACTCCGAAAATGCCCATCAAACAGTAAGCTTCGTCCTCCACTCGAGTAGTCTTTCTTTTGGCAGCCCAAGACATTTTCTGTGCGATACACACTTCAGAGAAATGGGACAATTGGGTTATGTTGCTGGCAGCCTTGATTGCACTCTCCAGTGTCGCTTTCGTACCGATGTCAATCCAGGCTCGATCGCAGAACACGATCATGTCGGGGGCAAGGAGCTCCTGTAATGCCCACCCTCTAGTGAACCAGGCTCTTCTTCGGAAGGCTCTTTTGTCTTTTGCCGAACCGGATGCCTTGACAGAGACATCTGACATGTAGACGTAGCAGATAACCGCATCCTTGTACCAGCGGAATATAGAGTTTATCGCCTCTGACAATTCGGCACTACTGCTCTTATCCATACAGCAGGAATCGATCCACTATGCACGTTGAAACCCAAGTTCAGCCTTGATCCGTAAAAGCAGGCCGCCACTACTTACCACGTATTCATACCCATCTTCCATAGCCTTCGCGCAGCACCCCGCGACCTTCAGATTCGCCCGAGCGATCTCGATACCATTCCCACTTTGCAGGTCTTGGAATACAATTTCGGACTCGGCCCATCTATGTGATAGAATCGCATAAGGTGGTATGTCGCTGCCAAAGAAGCTGTGCAGCTTCAAATCTTTTGCGTGGAGGAGACGCATCCTCGACGTCGACGCTGTTGGCCAATGCCAAGCTCCAGAACGGTTCAGTCAGGAAGCAAAACACTTCCGAAGCAAGTGAGATATAGGTAGTGTATGCTAAGAAGCTTGGAGGCCGAGGATAGAATTTAGCTGATCATCTTACTCGACTCAATTCCGTGCAAGGAAATGAAGAAGATGAGTTCGTAAGGCTGAAGGTCTAGGTTGCGAAGCAAGTGAAGGCAGACATCGCGGCTGAGTTCACCAGCATGCTGACTCCCATTGGCCAGGTCTTTGCGACGCGAACCGAGCTGCACTTCAAGTTGAAATTTCCTTTTCTCGGATGGCAAATGAACGTTTTGGCTACCATCGGAGGCGGGCTGTGGACTTGTCGAGAATGCAAGCATGTTGAGAGGAGATAAGAAGAACGACAGAAACATCCAGGGCATACCCATTAAAGCCCCTGAGATCACGTGCCATGCTTACGTCAAAATGCAGTCCGAATGCTGGAAGGAACCTTGCTTCTCATCAAAACACCATGACAGTCAATAGATGCTGCATCAAACGCCCATCAAATGGCGCAGAAATCTCAAATTCGATTTACTACTCACAACTCCGTTTTCCCTTACTGGATTCCATTGTGCCAGCCCCCTGCCCCGCAATATCACTAACGTGCCCCTCTCTCCATCCGAGACTATGAAGCCTACATCCCGCCAAAGCTCTCTCGAGAAAAAGCAAGCTGGATACCGCAAATACGAATACACGCCACTTGGGGGTACCAATTCTATTCGTCTCCTCAAACTTCACTCCTTGCCCTCCCCAGACTCCAATTGGCCAATCCGGTGCTCCCTGTTTCACACCAGCTTCGCGGAAGCACCTCCTTATATCGCCCTCTCCTACGTCTGGGGCGAACGAAGCGGCTCTCAGCTCATATCCGTCGATCAAGAACATGTGTCCATCACTCCCAATCTCAGACATGCTTTGCAACGTCTTCGGCCCAAGCCTGGAGAGCAGGATCTGGTGATGTGGGTTGACGCCATTTGTATCAATCAAGATGATATCCCGGAGAGAAATTTACAAACTGCAAATATGAGAGCGATCTATCAACATGCTGCGAGTGTTGCTGTTTTCTTGGGATTGGAGAACAATCGCAGTAGAGCTGCTCTACAATTTGCACGTGACTTAAACTCATGTGCCTCCATCGAGGAAGTGAGACGTTTCGTTGGGGATCGGGACAGGAAAGAGAGCATCGAGGGACTAGTTACACTTTTCAGGAGACAGTACTGGTGGCGAATATGGGTCATTCAAGAAGTCAGCAGTGCTCAAGAGGCTGTAGTGTATTGTGGCGAGGATGAGGTTCCCTGGACGGAATTAGACAGAGTCTGTGATCTACTCCTAGAAGCGAGCGAGGAACTGCAATCTCTATTCTACAAGCACCCATCATACATTCGAACCCTCACGCATGGTGGCCCTCGTGGTCTACAGCTCTCCCGCTTCTCGCCGAACCTCGCCGCACCACCCCTTCTTGAATTACTCCTGTCTCACAAAAGCAAAAAGTCAACAGATCCAAAAGACAAGGTATACGCTCTGATAGGCGTCTCTGGATCAGTCGATACGTTTGGTACCATAGACTACTCGCAAACGATGCGAGAAGTCTACACCCACACTGCCCACCACATCATTACCACTTCCAACCGCCTCGACGTGATCTGCGTTAAGCAGCACGACATCAGCCAGTACTCCCTCCCATCGTGGGCACCTGACTGGACTCGCCCTCCTTCAAACTCAGGGGCCACAATTGTCGGCCTTCATCACCACCAACCTCCCTTCACAGCCTCTGGTTCCAGCCTTGCAGATGCTGAGTTCCTCTCTCACGGCTACGTCCTCAAAGCCTCAGGATTCATCCTCGACACCATCGAGAGTGTTGGCATGGCATATAAACCAAGCCCACGACGACCACCAAGCGATGTAGCGCCTGCACTGAATGTCTTCCATGACTGGTGGAATATTTTCGTCGGTTCGCACTCGAACAGTGTTGCTTCGCAAGCTGTCTTCGGGCGGACAATATCCTGTGGCAACTGGGAACATGATGATGAGAATTTGTATGCGAGGAAACTCGATGCTATCTTCGCGCTGTCGGATGAAGTGCTTGAGGGGTCGGATATGTTGAGGCTGGATCCGCCGTCGAGGTCTAGCACGAATTCGGGATTTGGGATGATGCAGCTGTCTGGATCAACGCCTTCGCTGGTTGCGTCGGAAGAAGAAGATCAGCTGATGTATAATGGGGATCAAGAAGAGAAATTGCAGTTGTCGGCTATACTGTCAGCGGGTCTCACGATGAATCGAAGAAGGCTGTTCATTTCTCAAGGCAACCTTGTGGGTCTTGCTCCGGCTGCTGCGGAGGTGGGTGATATGGTTTGCATACTGCTTGGCTGTAGATATCCTGTTATTTTGAGAGCGAATTATCAGGGAGGAGGGTATAAGTGCATTGGAGAGGCGTATGTGGATGGGTATATGTATGGGGAGGCAATGAGAGGGTTAGACGATGGGACTCAGGAGGTCAGGAATTTTGTAATTCATTGAGCGCCAGATTCTGGACCAACATCATCAAAGAACCACTACAGCCTCTTGACATTCGAGTACTTTTCTATCGTCATCCAAGCTCTAGATTCATGTCTGAGAAGGTGGGACTTTCTGAATGCCCGACGAGATATGCGACCTGCCGTCTCATCCCTGCTGTTTACCCACATCCCCTCGCTTAAGTCAACCCTACTCGAAAAAATCCACTTCACGCCCACAAACATATAGCAAACTAAGACTATATTTTGCATCAATCAAGTCGATTAAATCCGGAATGGTGTAGTGGCTAGCATTTCTGCCTCTCAAGATCTGCCTAATCAGCAGTGAAAGATGTTCGCAGGAGACCGGGGTTCAATTCCCCGTTCCGGAACAATGAGTATCTTTTTGCTCTATTTTGGTCTGGTACAGGTTCAATTCCATATTCTCTTTTCACAACGGAATGAAATAATTTGATTTCACCTGACTCGTTTGCTATTACTTCGTTGAGTTGTCGTCATATCATAATTCATTTCCTCATTTGCTCATCGCTCGGTTACTCCGACCCAGCGGGGCTTTCCACATCTTGATCCTGCGCCGACAAGGTCGTCCATTGCGCCAATAAGTCATCAACAATATTCCCGACTTGGATACTCTCATCCCCGATATCATCCTCCTCCGCATCCCTTTTCTCACCACCATCATCCTCAGCATCCTCGAACCTGCCTCCGACAATTCTCACCGGGCTACTCGGAAATTCGTTATTGTACTCTTCACTTTCGACCTGTCCCTCAACACCAACGATGACCTTCTCTCCAGCATTGTATATCGCTTCACCTATTCCTTTAGAAGCATTTACTACCCCGGTACCAACGCCTTTGACAGCTTCCGCACCTACCATACCAAGCCAGCCAATGGCTGATAGCGGGTCACTGTGTTTGGAAATATATGTTAGTACGCTCCCATGGCGTTCTGACAGACTATATCATCTACTAGACATAAGAAAGCTGTACGTACACACGCCACTGTGCTTTGCGCACTCTATTCGCGCCTCTCCGGAATCCCTGTGCCGAAACAGGCAGATTATCAGTTTTGTCCTGCAGCGAATCGAGTCGATCTCCACGTTCAGAGACTTTATTGATATTGTCCCGCATTATGCCGAAGGTGCTGTCGATTTCGGCTTGTATGGCTGCTGTTCGCGGATCGCTGGTAGAGCTATTGGTCGTGCTAGGTCTCGGTATGTATGGATCGTACTGTACACTGTGTAAGGTCACTTGGTAATTTTGGGCTGGGAAAGCAAATTGCGAGAGCGAAGTGCTGGAGTCAGGTTTGGGAGTCCTTACCGGAACAGCTTCTTCCAGATTTACTGGCAATGGATGTTCGTGCCTCTCTGATTGTGCAGAGTCAATGAACGAGGCGGTATCCTGTCGCAGTCAGCATGACACTTAACAATTTGTATTGATGGATGATAGCTCACAACTTTCTCAGATTCCATGAACCTGCCAGGACCTGTTCCTAGATCTTCCTTCGAAGCAGTTTCCCTCTTCGATAGAAACCCCCTCTGGCCAGCTCCCTCAGCCTGGTCTGCAGATTCTTGACAGCTTCGGCTCTCACATAGATTGGTGCCTCCATATGCTGAGCTTCCAACCTCCTGAACTCCTGATCTTGAATTCTGGCCAGTGCTCCGCGGAGGTCATCGTATCCCAAAGCAGCATTATCACTGAGCTTAGAAACAGCCTAATGGTATCCTAGAATATCGTTCAAGAGCTGAAAACAGAGGAGAAGCTCTCCAATCAGAGCCTGACGTTTTACTGGAGGTGGATCAATGGTTCGATCGAAAGGGACTTGGGCTCTACATCCGTAGGTAGCGATCGATTCACTGACGTATGGTTTGCCGTGAAGTGGCAACTTGTGAGAATATCCCTCGACGTAGAGATATGGACAGATTTATTCATCGTAGAATAGAACTCGCGATCAAGGGCCTCATACTCCAGTGCTCGTTGCATGTTGATAAAATTGCGCTTCATGTCTCGCTCAGAGCGAGCGAGGCTTTCGATAAGATGCTTTTGATACACCAGAGAAGATTGCTCAGCTTTTCTGGGCCAAGCATCAGACCAGTCGAGGACCATCGCAAAAGAAGAGAAAAAAAGGGAAGGAGACATGATTTGGAGCTTGAAAGAAAGTCGGTCATCGGAACTGAGATTAGATACCAGTCAGAATGATACAATACTACTCACCGACTCGAAACATCCCGAGCATAATTGAGGACCTGTAACATCAACGTCAAACTTGCCTTCAACCTATCCAGATTACCCCTCAGCAAGTCCATCTTCGGCTGCTTGAATGGGCCACTTCAACTTCTCCATCACTCTCTTACCACCTTTCTCCTCCATACCCTTCACACTTTTATCAAGCGCCTCATCCAGCTGCTCAAACACAGCTAAGCAGTCTTTGATAGTCTCGCTTGTCGTATGGATCGTAGTACCTGACACGACGTGACTTTCTTCGTCGGACTTGATGATCAGGCAGAGCTCTTGTAAGACTGTGGAGGTGAGCGAGACATCGGATGAAAGGGATTTGATGGAGTCAGAGGCAGAAGAGACTGTGCTGCTGAAGGTGTAGAGTTTGAGGGAAAGCTTGAACCCATAATCTACCAATTGAGCCACGGAGGCTACGATGCCGATTGCTGCGAGAACTTCTGCCATGGTGGGCTGGGCATTCGACGGCGGCCCTCTTACAAGATCGAGAAAGACTTTCCTGGAACAAAATCTAGGCTTTGTTGAATATGAGGATGCATCAAACTATGCTGATGAAACTGGAGCTGAATTAAGGTTGAAGCTGTGGCTGAAGACAGGTCACCAGAACCCGCTTATTCGGCAAATCATCAACCTCGCTCCCTAAGATAGCTCGATAGATCCTTCCGTCAACGATCTCGCTCAATTATACAAATCACTCGATCACGGGCATGATACTGATCACCTTTGGCCAATCTGATCGCTAGAGGCGCGTTGCTCCCCCGGTCTTTGCTTTCAATGCGGCTCAGAATGTCTGCGGGTCCTTGATTCTTGACGTCTCTTCACGGATTCAGGGGTTTGAAAACGTTACGACTGCGGCAAGAATCTCCATCAAGATATGGACAATTCCGAAGCCTTGGGTATTCATTCATGAAAGAAGTCAGAGACAGCGATTTTGAAAGATATTGTTTACTAGCCACTATCTCATCTCTCGGGCCAAAAATATACGCGTGAGCATTCCATAAATTGCGGCACACCCAGCCTCGCTTTCATCGGGATCAAATATGCGGAACACCGTTTCAAGAGTCTCATACTTGTCTGGGAGTCAACTTGATGTTCAGACTCTTCTTCTCCCATAGTGTAAAGATCTGCCGTGCTATCAGTCATGATCTTGGTCAGGACAGGTCTCACTAGGCTTCTCACCTTTTGATCCGTCCAATCGCGACTCTCTTCCATGAGCTCGAAGTCGAAGTTCCAGAGCATGCGAGCAAAGATCAATCGAATTTCGAAGTATGCAAGGCTACGTGCGTCAGAATCTACGACTGTATCCAGAAAGGTAGGATAGAAGGTGGAGATAATCAAAGTCTTACTTCGTTCCGATACAGTTCCGGGGACCGATGCTGAATGGTTGCATGGCTTTTCGATTGTCCCCTCGGTACCTTTCGGGACATTCGTCACCTTTCAGCCAGCGTTCTGGAGCAAACTTCTTGGGATCTGTGAAGTTTGCGTCCGACATGTAGGTAGGTAGCTGAGGAACAATGACAATTGTGTTGCCGGGTACGAATCGTCCATCAACTACACCACGTTAATATACGGCATATGTTCTCAAGAACAGCAACAGACCAAATGACCCCTCGGGCGCTGTGATGCGAGGAACGCCACCCTGTGGAACCGGGGGGTATATCCGGAACGCCTCTTCGATACATGCGGTAAAGAACTCGATCTGGTTGAGCATCTGTGGGGTGATGGAAGCTTCATGGGTGAAGGTAACACGGATGATATCGCGAAGTTTTGCGTAGTGAGTGGGGTTCATGAGGAGGCAATGTGTTAGGCCTGAGAGGAACGTCGCAGCTATCGCAATTGTCAACACCTGCACAGAGAAGCAGGAACATGGAGTCCATACTTGTCTCACTACCCGCCAAGATCAGAATTACCGCATTGCTCTCGATCTCGGGCATGGTCATACCCCTCTCGTCGTTGTGCTTCAGGATATAGCTCATGAAGTCTACCTTCTTTGCTTCGCCAGCTTGGATTCTGGCTTTTACCTTTTTCGTCGCGAACATGTATTCTTCCTTTGCAGCATCCGCGTTACTTTTGGGTATCATCCTCTTCAAGAGGGTCTGCATCGGTTGGGGGAAAGTATTCGCGATCTTGACCAACGAGCCGTCCTTGACGGATGCAAACAAGATCCGGATCCACGGATGTATGGCGTCGTCCTCGAAGCATCTGAACGGCTCGCCGAAGGCTAGCTCGCCTAAGATATCAAAAGTGGTGTAGTTGTACCACTTCACGATATCGACGGTCGTAGAGCCACCATTTTCATTTGACTTGCGGCGGAGATTGTTGACGAGCTTGTCGACGTATGAGTTGATAAGCGGAGTTTGGGCAGTAAGAGCCTTTTCCGAGAATGCATGGGATAGCAGACGTCTCACTGTCCGAGTGTCAGTATGTGGCGTCTCATTCCCACTCGCCAAACCACCACTGTGGTGATTATACCTACTTCGCCGGTGATCTGGGTCATTAACTGTCGAAATCTATCATCTCATCAGTTCTCGAATACATGGAAAGTGAATGTGGGATATTTACGATGCTAGGTGTTCCGTTGACCTCAGGCCTTCTGTTTCCTAAGGTTTTCTTCAAATTTCCGTTTCCATTTGGTGCCTGGCGCCCATATATATCTGCTGCAGTAAGTATGGCCTGCCATCGCTAGATACATGATAGGCCCCAGACTTACCATTCCACTTTTGAAGGTCAGCTCAGATCTGATTGCCGGGCAGCAAGGCCAGAGCATGAGGGGACTTACAGCTTGACTGGTGAAAAAGTGAAGCTCATCGGGACAAACCCGAATAACGTCTCGGTACTCACGTTGAAGTTCACAAAGGCGCTCGGTCAATGTGCCGTGGAACGAATGCCATGCCCATGGAATTCGCGATGCCGTCCACCAAAATGGCCCGGGAAACTTTCGCAGGGGGTGGAAGTACACATTATAGAAGGCCATCAGTACTAAATAAACTGCTGGCTGGAGCCACATTAGCCTGGTCTGTCTTACGCAAACAACGTAACATACCAGAAATACCAACAGAACAGCCCACGGCCCAACGAAGACCTGCAGAAAGAGATCCATGGTGTTCAGGAAACGCTTCAATTCTTTGATGACAATGCCAAATGGCTCGAGACCGCGCGAAGCCTTCTTTATAGGATTTCATGTTCCACCCTAAGCATACTCAGCTACATTCTCACAACAAGGCAAAAATCCACGTCGACGATGATCAACATCCACATTGCACAATTATCATGCCGCAAGATACGCTTCCGAGATGCACGGCCCGGCTCGTCATGCAAACTCTATGCAAGCAAATAGCATCAAGTCTACTCGTCCGTCATCGCTAGTCTCATGCACAACATCCAAGAGCGAGGGGTAACACAAAGTATCCGCTAGCAAGCTCCGGTACTTGCGTATACACAGCGGTAATCGAGCTCTCCAGATGATCTGTCCCTTGCTACCTGACTCGGACACACGCAGCTTCTTGAAGATCGACGAGTTTTGAGGAGAAACAATGCCCTGTACTGTACTGTTTTGTTCGGCGTAAGCTAACAGCGAGGCAAAATTTCACCTCACCTGCCCACCTACAGGTTATGCAAAAGTTATGAATGCGCGCACAGGAATTGCATCCGGACGCCAAGAGGGTCTGGATAAATGCCCACGATTCATTTCAATCCCTTTCCCACGCTTGGCGGACGCAAAGAAATATACATTGAGGACTTTACTGGATGGATGTCGTCGTCTCACAACTACAGTCGAGGGGTGTTGTCTGGGGGAGAAGAAGTGAAGTGGATCCTGCCAAGTCAATCCCCGGATGAAGTGCCGGTGATCGTGCGATCCGTGCCGTGCCGAACGAGCTTTGCCGCTGTGTTATGCACACCATTTGTGCTCTTAAATGAGCCTCACTAGACAAGCAGAGTTGATTACCAATGCTACGTTCGATAAGGCAGCTTCGGCGGTCCACAGTCTCTGGAACGAAGAAGACGCAGTACGACCATGCCCAGCCATCGTTGCTGTCACGTCTATTTTCAGCACTGCTTCTTCTGCCTCTGGTCTCAACACGCGAACATTCTTACACACAAACATGCGAGAATCGAACTCAAAGGCCTGCACTGCCAAAGGTTCGGACGAGGACTGGTGTGTCTTCTCGAACGCTTGCACGTGTGGGGAAAGAGGCGAGGGGGAAACTCAATCCAGGGCTCCCGGTCCCCCTTGAGACTCCGGTACAACATTTATTCTGGACTGGAGTAGAAATGGATGCTTTCAGTTGCTGAAGCTTCAGCATCTTGCTTGAAATAATGCAGTGCTCGCCCACCATTGGGTATTTTTGGAAATTGACAGACTGCTATCCAGATGCAAGCCAGTCTAGTTTCTGCAACACCACGAGAATAATTTCCAAGATGCAGTGGGACAAAAATATTACTTCAAAGAAATTGTTCCACTCCATGGATGCGAAGCAGGCTGAGTTCCAGGTTTTACTCGATATCAGAGGGACAGTAGTACTCAAGCAGTAGCAACCTTTCGATCTACGGAAGATCTCCAGGACAATTTCGTGGAAAACATGAACGGCGTCTCGTTGACCATGGTTTCGATCTTTTACCTCACGCTCCCGGGTCAGCATATACTTAGTTGGAGATCGGAAAAGCTTCAGAGACATGAGGATCTGATGGTGTCGAAAGGTCATCTTATCGTTATGTTGTTGTATTTTCCTGCTTACGCCCAGTGAACAAGTCGAAGATCAGATTTCGGTTGGACTCCCCCCTCTGGAAATTTTATCGCGCCGAAGAGCAGTCAAGCTCGATGCCGTTTTTGCCGAAAAGTAAAGATAGGAGGAAAGGCAGAAGCGAAATCTTTGTGTTGATAAGAAGATACGCAGAGGATCAAACCTTGAAAACGACAACCTGAAGGAATCCGGCTCAGGATGGACCTTCCCAAAGCAGCTTGTTCTCACGTGCATTCGGCTATTGATGCGGCCTCTCAAGCATTCATTTCTCTGCTCCGTCCACACATCCCTTAAAATGTACGCCTAGAATCCACCTCAGCCTGGTCAATCCAATGCCCAGATTCAGCACGCAGCCCACTGCATCGGCGTGGGTTCCAATCCGAACTGCAGGCTGACGTCTGGTCTTTCGAGGTTCGACATGCAGGTTTTACGTAACATTTTCTTCCCCACATTTCGCCAGTTGATAAGTGTCAGGCTAGTGCCCGGTGGAGGATCGGATGTTGAAGCTTGGAGAGGGGTTAACCCATCTCGAATTCTCCAAGTCGAAGGGGACGAGGAAGGTTCAAAAGAGATGCGTCAAAACAGCATCTCGGAGAATGTCCAAATGATCAAAGATCAAAATAGATGGGCCTAATAAAGAGATGGACCTCGGCGTATTTCTGAAAGTCAGACTCAAGCTTGAGACTCGCTGATATGATTTGGACATAACAATCCCTGTCATCCTCGCGATAAGGATGGCAGACGTGACAGGGTGTTTGGGAATTGATGTGTCTCATTGGTTGAATTGGCCAAAACGGGCGTTCGCGATGAGAGATAAGCAACAAGCGACTGGGTCAGACCCATCAAAGTGCAAACGAAGCCGACGACCGACGATGAAGCAACAGGCATCGGAATGGTTCCATCTCATGTCTACCAGACTGTCCATGCCGGTCCGGCGTCGCATCTCTCTCGTGTGAGTCGTGTCTGTTCATGGTATCGGGCAAGGGATGGGTGAAAGGAAGAGAAGTCCCAGCAGAACAAGCATGGGACAGACAGAAACTTCCTAGACAGGTGAGGGCGAGGCGAAAGATATATTTTCTTGATGCAGGAGGACATCGAAGATCCAACTTGAAGCAGTAGGAGTGCGAAGAGTTACGAAGAGGCCCAAGGATCGACATCTGTATGGTCCGTCGTAAGCTTTGGCGAAGATACACAAGCTCGGCTCAGGCTACACATGCCAAATCAAGCCAAGGGTGCCAGAGGGGAGATAGCTGCCGTCTGAACCCTGGAGCTCTGCAACCTTGCTGCATGCTCACAAGTGGAGCGATTCGATGCGGGCAAGATAAGCTATGGCTAGACGTCGCATTGTTTTCTGATATATAAGTAAACAGCCTCTTCGGTCTACGCCTGCTCTCTGAGCCGAACTGTCGTCAGGAAACCCATCCACTGTTCCGTCCTGCACTGCGTCACCATATAGCCGGCACCAGACCTGACGAGATGGCATCACTCAAGCCCATCAAGAGCAGCCACAGCGGCAAAAGCCATCCTGAAGCCGACCCCCGCAAACCCTCTGTCACGACCGTCCTTCCCGATGGCGACTCTCCGAATTTCGAAGGGCTCAGCGCAGACGAGGCGGCGCTGGTAGCACTCGGTTACAAGCAGGAATTCAAGAGAGAGTTCTCGCTGTGGACGACCTTCTGCGTATCGTTTGCGGTGCTGGGTCTTCTGCCAAGTTTCGCAAGTACGCTCTACTATGGCATGGGATATGCGGGCACTGGAGGCATGGTGTGGGGTTGGTTGATCAGTTGGTTCTTCATCCAATGCGTAGCCATGGGAATGGCTGAGCTGTGCTCGAGCATGCCGACCAGCGGAGGACTTTACTACGCAGCAGCAGTACTGGCTCCTCCAGGATATGGTCCATTTGCTGCTTGGATTACAGGATGGTCGAATTGGATCGTGCAAGTAACTGGAGCGCCTTCGGTCGACTATGCCCTCTCAGCTATGATCCTCGCCTCGGCGTCCATCACGCATCCCTCCTATATTCCAACAGACTGGCAGGTCTTCCTCCTCACAGTCTTCGTGATGATAATCCACGCCTGTATCTCCAGCATGCCGACCCTTTGGATCGCACGATTCAACGCCTACGGCTCAACGATGAACATGATCTGTCTATTCATCGTGATCATCCTCATCCCGGCCTCAGTCACAGGATCAGACACTAACCCCAAGTTCTTCCCATCCAAGCAAGTCTGGTCCGTCCAAAACGGAACAGACTGGCCAGACGGAGTCGCAGTTCTCATGTCCTTCATCGCCATCATCTGGACCATGTCCGGCTACGATGCGCCGTTCCATCTCTCAGAAGAATGCAGCAACGCCAACATCGCCGCTCCCCGCGCCATCGTCATGACTTCCGGAGTCGGCGGCCTCGCTGGCTGGGCTCTCCAACTCGTTGTAGCATACACAGTCGTCGATATCACCGAGGTCCTGGAATCTGATCTCGGTCAACCATGGGCATCCTACCTCATCGAGGTCATGCCGCGAAACACCGCTCTCGCTATCCTGGCTATCACTATCGTTTGCGGCTTCTTCATGGGTCAAGGCTGCATGGTCGCGGCGTCGAGAGTCACTTTCGCTTATGCGCGTGACGACTGCTTTCCCTTCTCAAATGTTATCAAACAAGTCAACAAGCACACTTATACACCCGTCAATGCAGTCTGGTTCAACACTTTCATCGGCATCTTGCTCCTTCTCCTCATCTTTGGCGGCGAAGTAGCGATCGGTGCTATCTTCTCCGTTGGAGCTATCGCAGCGATGGTAGCTTTCACGATCCCCATCTTCATTCGGGTGTTCTTCGTTGGGAATCGTTTCAGACGTGGACCATGGCATTTGGGGAAGTTCAGCAAGCCGATCGGATGTTGTGCGTGTGCGTTCATATTGGTGATGATGCCGATTCTGTGTTTCCCGAGTGTGAGGGGGAATAATCTGACAGCTGAATTGATGAACTGGACGGTTGTTGTTTACGGCGGACCGTGAGTTTTCCCCTTTTCTTTTCCCTTTTCTCCTCGTTAAATGCCGACACGAGAGAACAGTGACTGACTTCTTCCAGTATGATCTTGGTAACCATTTGGTGGTTCATCTCAGCACATAAATGGTTCAAGGGACCGAAGATCAACGTCGAGGTATGTTTCTAATCCTGGCTCTCTGCCGAGTACTTGAACTAATATCCACAGCACCACATGCTCGGCCGCGAAGAAGGCGTCGTCGAAGGCGTCGAAGGGAGCTCAGACAGCGAAACGCACAGCTATCCTAGCAAGAAGGCAGAACTGGCGGCGGAGACGTTGCCCACTACAGAGATCAAGTGATTGTGCCTTGATCCCTTGTCTCTACGTACCAATTGTCGGTTGCTCATGTTGTAAATTTGATTGGCTCAGAAGACGACAGGAATGGTTTTGTACCTTCGGATTTGCTTCGTGGGTGGGCCAGATGTGGCCGAGATGTATAAGAGGATTTGAAATGATACCATTTTTTCGATTCGACTGCGTTCAGAGGAATGGTAGAATCGTCAGACCGACGACTAAACTGACTCCTAAAATGACGCAGGTAAATGGCTCCATGTTGTTCTGCTGTTTCTCGGTGCTTATTGTCTTTACTTGACTCTCAAGAGTTAATCAATCTCGACGTGGCACTCGGTGCCGGCAGGTACCTGATCTTCAACTTTTATTTCGATGAACTGGAACGATGGTAATCGGCAAGTAAGAAAGCAGATACTCTCATATCTTAACTCTTCGGCTCTTATCATCATTTCCATACTCCTGATCCTCACCCCTTCTTCCCCACATGCGGCATTTTCGTACTTGCACCCCTCTCAATTGGCAGCACTGCCTCCCTTCCAATCCCTCCCATCATTGCATACAGATATATCCCTCAAAATGCCAAGACATTTCCATTTCCAATGCGATCAGCGATAGATACTTCGTCAGCATCACCGATTCCCACGCGCAGCTTGTACTATATTGGATGGAATGAGGATGAGGTACGCTCACTTAATTCTAGAGGAAGGGGGAAGGCGCAGTCTATGGGTGATGAGTGAGGTATTTTTGTTACCTGAGACTCGATGATGTTGGGGCGGGGAAATGATATTCATCATTTGCAGATTGCTCGTACTCCAAATTTACGTTTGAAGCTGTTTAGATCAAAGGAGATCGTACAGGGCTACATCTTAGATAGGGAATTTGTGCTTCGCGTGTATACTTAAAGTAGGCTGACTCTGGGGTTCAGAAGGGTCGCTATTGGTTTTGGTCTCTTTGTTCATTCGATTTGAGCACTCATCGAGTGAAAAGTCCTACATTGTGATTTTCATTGTAAACAAAGAACTCCTTATGTAGATGTACTATGATTGGTACCCCTGAACTATTGTCGATAGGTACCTGGTTCAGCTCTTTATGTCCCGGCATTACCAGTGTTGAAGTCGTGGAGAAATGTAAATACCAGCCTACACTTCGGATCTCATTCCGCAAAGAATTTCGAGAAAGATCCGAAGCAAAGAGTTGCACCAGACCGAATCATACCTAGATCTAGGCGACTCTTATCTTAATGTAAAGTTTCCTTAAAATAGCCAGTTGTTGCTTCAAGGGACGCCAGCCCTGTCAGCAAGGCTGAGCCAAGACATCCAATCTGGCTGAATCTTAGCGAAGTAGGGGATCAACCTTTCTGCCACAACCTCACTCCCCCCAGACTCCAACACTCCATCACGAACCCAATAAGTCTCCAATGAAGCGACTTTGCACATCCCGATAGTTACACTGTCAGCATGGCGCCACCCGCCTCGTCATCAGGGCGAGATGCCTCCCTCCTCTCCCCCTCACACTACGACGACGACGCATCCAGCCTCCACAGCGAACGCAGCGACCAAGAAACCGACAGCGAAGACGATGAGGTCCTCCTCGGCGCGCGCACATCCGCCGATATCCGCGCGCACGACAGGAATGTCCTACTAGAGGAAGAAGAGCGCGATAAGTTGCTTGAGGATAGTAGACGGCGGGGGAGACGAGGGAGTGCGCTTGCGGCGATGCGGAATCCGTTGAAGGGGTTGGGACTGTTTTCGAAGAGTTACGCGGAATTGCCGATGGTGGAAGGACAGTCGGGATCGGGATCTGGAGGAGCAAAAGAGATGCGGGAGCTTGGGAGTGAGGAGAAACAGGTGAAGAGGCAGAGGAGAAGAGAGAGGAGGAGGGAGAAGAAGAGGAGGTTATTGGGAGAGGCGGAGAGGGGAGAAGATGGACAGCTGATGTATGAGATGGAGGAGGGCGGGTTGAAGGAAGGCAGTATAACGGGCGCCAGTAGCGAGACTGAGGGAAGCGATGAGATCGATCGACGTGGACTACGAGGGCTACATGACGATAAAGCGAAAAGGAGGAGGAGCTGGCGGAGGTGGTGCTTCATCCACTTGCTCATTGCGGTCGGCTTCTCAATATTGGTTCTGGGGGCGTGGAAGCTCTCGCTACATCGGAAAAGTGCTATACCGGTGCAGGCGATGCTCAGTAATGGCTCGGCGTTGTTTGCGCCTACGACGGTTTTGATCAGTCTGGATGGTTTCAGGGCGGACTTCTTGAAGCGGGGGATTACACCAAGGCTCAATGCTTTTGTCGAGGAGGGCGTCTCGCCGATATATATGAACCCCAGCTTTCCTTCGGTCACTTTCCCGAATCACTATACTCTGGTTACTGGTCTCTACCCGGAATCGCATGGTGTTGTTGGGAATACATTCTGGGATGCCGATTTGAAGGAGGAGTTCTTTTATACGAATCCAAATGCTATGCAGCCCAAGTGGTGGGGTGGTGAGCCTCTATGGGTGACTGCTGAGAACCAGGGGATTAGGACTGCCATCCACATGTGGCCTGGAAGTGAGGCGCATATTATGGAGGTTGAGCCTGCGTTCCTAGACAAGTATGATGGACAGGAGCCGCTAAACAACAAAGTTAGCAGGATTCTGGAGCTATTGGACAAGCCTGGCTTAGAGAACCAATTGGCCGAAGTCGTGAGCATGAGACCTCAGCTCATTGCTGCTTACGTCCCTAACGTCGACTCGGATGGCCATCGATATGGACCTAACAGCACCGAGATCCGGGTGACTATCAACGACGTCGATACCATGCTGGACCATCTGTTCAAGGGGTTGGAAGCGAGAAATTTGACGGATATTGTCAATGTGGTAGTCGTCTCAGATCATGGCATGGCTACTACTGATGTATCCCGTCTCATCCAGTTGGAGGATCTCATTGATACCAGCCTAATCGAGCACACGGATGGATGGCCATTGTATGGCCTCCGTCCGAAGAACCCCGCTGATCTCCATCCTCTCTACGATACACTCCTCAAGAAATCGGCCACCAATCCCGGCTTCGAGGTCTATCTCCGAGACAAAACCATGCCGGAGAGGTATCACTTCTCGAAGAACGAGCGTATTGCGCCCCTCTGGATTGTGCCCAAAACCGGCTGGGCGATTGTGACCAAAGAAGAGTTCAACGTCGCAGACGGGCTGAAAAATGGGCTTACTTATAGTCCACGAGGATTACACGGATATGATCATGAGCACCCTTTGATGAGAGCGGTCTTCATTGCTAGAGGACCCGCTTTCCCTCATGCGCCAAATAGCCGTGTTGAGCCATTTCGTAAGTTGTTTCTGGTGTGGTGCTTGAGAGTGAAGTTAACAGTCTGCAGAAAACATTGAAGTCTACAACATCATTTGCGACTCACTGAACATTGTCCCGAAACCAAACAACGGGACTATTCGCCTTCCATTCAATGTCGTCGGAGTTCATACTCCTGATACAGCTTTGGAAGAGCCTAGCGATCCAGAAACATCGCCCAGCGAGGCTGCCAGTCCAGCGTCAGAAGTCGTAACTCCCATCTCAGCGACTTCCAACCCCACCCCTGCATCCGCCTCCACAGACCTATCATCTCCCTCCTCTGTCCCCGAACCCGCCCCCGATGCAGTGATTTCCATCTCACCGATCGAAGCATCTTCAGCCGCAGACCCCGAAGAGCTCTCACCTGCACTCGTCGGCGTGGATCCGCCCGAGCCCGAGCCGACCCGGCCTGTGGTGCCAGATGAAAGTGAGATGACAGAAGAGGAGAAGAATTTCTGGGAATGGTTCAAGTCGAGGCTCGATAAGGTGAAGGGGTGGTTTGGGGAGTTGGTTAAGGGTGAAGAGGACGCTGAGAAGCAGGGGAGGAAAGTGTAGGATGCTAGAGGGCGATTGAGTGTAGGATACTTGTCCGATCGGTCTTTTGTTCTTTTGGTCCTGGTTTTGGTGAATGCGGCGTTTTGGTCGGGGGTGGGGGAGTCCTATCGAACTTTTGATTCCCCGTATTATTAGATCTTCTTCTTTCATTCCAATCCCACGGGCTTGTTGATCTCACATATAATCTTCGACAGTGAGTTTGAGACCGAGATTTATTACGATCAATCGAGAAAATCCTTCGAATTCTTGAAGACAGCATTTTCTAGCTGCCATGGCCTCGGTCAGATTGACTGTAAACTGCGTCTACACTCAACCCATTCCTCTCCTCATAAGTCCTATAATCTTCCATGCCCACCTCCCCAGCACTTTCCTGCACTACCTCGGGACTCCTCGTCTTACTGGTCATCTTTTCAATTGGTCTCTGCTCAATCAATCCTTTCTCCTCAACATCAATACCCGTAATGCTAAACAACCAGCTGTGCTCACTCTGCCAAAACCTTCTCAACTCCGCGTAAGCCTCAGTGACATTCCCCTCCTCGACACTCTCATCATCAAGCTCTGTTGTAACCCAGCTCATCAATTTCAGCAGGTTCTCTCAACGGGCTCGGATCTTCTTCGGTGGAATTGTTGCGGGAGCGGACACAGCGGATGCAGAGGGAGACGAAAACGAATATAGAGAGGCTGCCGCGAAACTGACGACGCCGGTCATGATGAATAGGGGTTTAATTTGGAAAGAGTGTACAGTCTGGGGCTGTCATTTTCTGGTAACGATGTTCCGGTAAGAAGTTCAGGAGCTGGTAGTTTGCTTAGGGGAGAGTCGGACTAACCGGTTCCTGAATGTCGGCTTCTATTCGGAAGGAAGCGAACAGTTCTTTTGAAGTTATCATTAGACAACCGATACAGTGTATCTTGCAGGTCAAACAGTACTAAAGAATCGCGCAACCAACTGATAAGTAATTCCTGACGTAGCTAGTAGTAGTGTTGGTTGCCCCACTTGGTCGACTTCAGTGAGCCGGATTCTAGCTCATGTGGAAATGTGCAAAACAACTTCTCTGGGCTTATAAAAGCCAAGACCCCATTGCATATCTCTAGAATTATCATAGAGTAAACAGTTATCGCCCTTATCTTTACCGGCAGATGTTAGACTAGAATGAACACAGAGTCCAGTACGTTGGTTTGTTGTTATTCGCTTAACCCCCTCTAGCACCAAAGCGAACCTCAAGCCATCACTTGACTAGTATTCTTTGGGGAGTTCCGGTTATTTCGGTCAACCATGGTAGTACAAAATAATGGAGAAGTTTATATTGGCACACGTAGACCTCAGTATCCATTCGTTCTAGGCCTTCGGGGTATAGATTGATACTGACATCACTTCACCCTACCCATGTCAACAAAATGTATAACAGCATGATCAATAGCACCTCCTCACATTCAATAACGTCCTATAGTCACAATTACGGTCACGAGAATGGAGCAACAAATTTATACCAGGGAGGAGTATGTTTCTCACTATAAACTCTCATCGCCCGTCCAAGACTCACGATAAACCAGATTTCTCCTCCAACGGGAGTACTACAAGTACAGCAAGCGCCGAGCAATATTCTTCTCCGTCTTCCTCACCTTAATTTCTATCATCCTAATCTTCACCCTTTTCGCCGCTCTCGAGTCCCGTTTCAAACGGCGCAGACCCAACAACACCGCCAACGGACAGCTTTACCGGCTTGAAGACCGCAATCTCTATATCCGACAAAATGGCAGGCTGATCAAGCTAGTTCCAGAGTCTGAGGTGGGTGTCATGGGTAGGAGATGGAGCTGGTGGTCGAAGAGACGGAATGGAATTACAGGTGGTTCGACGAGGGTCAATTCGGTGGTTTTGCAGGAGGAGGGGCTGAGTCCGTTGCAGACACAGGAGGAGAAGGGACATGAGCATAGGGTGGTAGGAACCAATGATACTAGAGGGCGTCACGAGGAGGAAGTGGATATCGCTGACAGACGATTGTTTGCGAGGTATCCAGGGGGCGTCTAAGAACAGATTATGATTGATGCCCATCGGATAGCATCTTTGCATGATTAACGTGACCTAAGCTACGAGGACAGGTAGTAAGCTACTAAATTCAAACTCTAGGGGCGAAACCCAGCAGTCCGCTCAAGATTGGAAGAAGGAAGAAGCCGTGGTAGTTATTTCTCCATTTTTTGAAAATCTGAGCGCAATCTGTGAGAGAGCACGAAAGACGAGGCCGATGTCATGAATTTGTTCGTGACGAAGAGGATGGAAGATATTCTAAGATACAATAATTTCATAGAGAATCGCAATGAGAACCATGAAAATCAGCGATGATGCATCTCTTTCTAGCAAGAAGTCTCGATCTTCCAATTCGTTCTGAATTCAAAATATAAACAAGAAATATAGAGTAGAATATCCTCAATCCATCATCCGAAGCCACTTCTGATATACTCGCTATTTTCAAGAACTACTTCTTGATGTCGAATCTGTCCAATTCCATTACCTTCGTCCAAGCGGCAGCAAAATCCTCCACCAGCTGTTCTGCTCCTCCAGCCTCGGAATAAACTTCGGCGATGGCCCTCAACTCTGCGTGCGAGCCAAAGACCAAATCGGCACGAGTGGCCTTCCACTTCTCCTCACCCGTCGCACGATCTTTACCAATGAAAAGCTCGCCAGTGGAATCAGCAGTCCAAATAGTGTTCATGTCAAGCAAGTTGACGAAGAAATCATTCGTAAGCGCACCTGGCTTTTTCGTCAGGATACCATTGGAAGAACCATCATAGTTCGCATTGAGAGCACGTAAACCTCCCACGAGCACTGTCATTTCAGGAGCAGTCAAAGTGAGTTGCTGGGCTTTGTCGACGAGGAGTTCTTCCGTACGAGCAATCGACCAGCCTGAGCTGTTTCGGAAGTTGCGGAATCCATCACCCTGAGGACGAAGGATCTCGAAGTTCTCAATATCGGTATCGGCTTGAGTCGCATCAACTCGGCCTGGTGTGAAAGAGACAGTGACAGATGCACCAGCATCTGTTGCTGCTTTTTCGATTGCTGCGTTACCGCCGAGAACGATTAGATCGGCTAACGAGACTTGCTTTCCGCTGTTGCGAGAGTTGAAGTCGGATTTGATGGTGTTCAACTGCGTTGATCGTTAGTCCATGTTTTTATCACAGAATTTGAGCAAACTCACAGCAGACAAAACAACTTGGAGTTGCTCAGGGTTGTTGACTGGCCACGAGATCTGGGGTTCCAAGGCAATACGTGCACCGTTAGCACCTCCACGCTTGTCACCACTGCGGAAGGTTGAGGCAGATCCCCAAGCCACAGAAACCAGGTTCGATACAGTGATACCAGAGGCGGCCAATATCTGAGTCTTCAATTGGACCTGATCCTCAGCTGTGATGGAGGTGTAGTTCACCGATGGGAGGGGATCTTGCCAGCTAAATCTCTGCTTTGGGATTTCCGGACCTAGGTAACGACTGAGTGGTCCCATGTCCCTGTGAGTGAGCTTGACTGTTTCCAAAGCGTTAGTAAAGTTGATAAATTGAACGGAACCCAAACACCGAAATCGCAGCAATTGGTTGGACATTCAACGGAACTTACACCAAGCTGCAGCAAATGCATTTGTGAAGCCCTGAAAGTCTTCGACCCAGGATTTGGCAATTGGACCGTAAATAGGATCATCGCGTAACGCAAGATCGCTGACCAACATTGTTGCTCGCCTGAAGCCCGTACCGAACGGGTTCGGGTAGTCAACTGTGCCGTTCAATGCCTCGAACTGGTGCGCTCCTGCTGGACTTTTCGTTTCGGACCATGTGTTTCCGAACAGACTGTGTAAGAAACCTTGAAAAAGTGTTAACAGATGTTGAGAACAATTTTACGGGAGATGTGATGCTTACTATTGCCCCACTTGATGGGAGTTTTGGACCACTTCATAATTGTTAGCACCGCCATTTGGAACATTATAGTATTCTCGAGTGTTGAAACGCGAGTCACGAAACGAGCACTTGGACGAAAAGCAACGTCCGGAGCTTCCAAATTAAAAGTGAAGAGGAAAGACTCAAACTTACGATAACCTCCAGGCCGCTGGTAATAGCATCGGGGCCAGCTCCAGTACCAGAAGTGCTTGCCCAGCCCAAGTCTTGCTGAGCCATATCGGCGGCGGCGGGTGCAGGTCCAAGAGCTACGATTGCACAACATTAGCAGATGTAAGGAAGTACATAGTGAATACATGAGTATCGTGCGGAGTCATGAGAGAAGCAAAGGGGAAATAGGACTAGATGCATACCTCCGCTTGATGCACCATGAGTTTTGCCGAATGCATGACCACCAGCAATCAGCGCCACGGTCTCGGAGTCATTCATGCCCATTCGACCAAATGTGGCTCGAATATCTAGAGCTGACCCCAATATATCACCACTGGCATTTGGACCCTCTGGGTTGACGTAGATAAGTCCATGATGAGAAGCTGCAAGGGGCTCTTGCAGACGGCTTGCCCTCGCAGCAAAGTCAGTACTTCCATTATACCGAATGTCGTTACCTTGCGGTACATAAGTAGTTTCAGCGCCCCAAAAGACACTCTCATCTGCTTGCCAAGTGTCTGGACGACCTCCGGCGAATCCTAGAACTGGGAATCCCATATCTTCCAATGCGACGTTTCCAGTAAGCAGTATCAGATCAGCCCATGAGATTAATCTGCCGTATTTTTGTTTGATAGGTAACAACAATCGTCGTGCTTTGTCAAGATTGGCATTGTCCGGCCAACTGTTTAGTGGAGCGAAGCGCTGTTGTCCCTGTACGAAGTCAAACATTAGTACAAGTAATGTCGAGAGGCATTCAATCTGTTTTGAGATTGAGTGAAAAAGTCCTATACATACCATCCCGCCTCCCCCACGTCCATCGTGAGAGCGGTATGTGCCTGCACTATGCCATGCCATTCGAATGAAGAACGGGCCGTAATGGCCAAAGTCAGCTGGCCACCATGGCTGAGAATCCGTCATCAGTGCCTTAAGATCAGCTTTGAGCGCATTGTCTACGTTCTGTCAGGCGTTTTCCCTCATAATATCTTGATAGAGAGTGACTGAGAGACCAAATGCCCCGAGAGAGAGAGAGAGAGAGGGGGGGCGGGGTAACTTACAATCCAGCTTTGCAAATGCGGCTGCATAGTCGAAGTTTTTCCCTAGCGGATTCTGCTCTGGTGAGAATTGACGAAGGACATCAAGCTTTAGCTGACATGGAAACATATCGCGCGTACGCGAACCGCCACCTGCGGCATCGCTGATGCGTGAACACTTGCCGAATGAACTGCTGAGAGTATCGAGAGACGAGGGATCAGCTCGCTGACCAAGAAGATCTCGCTTGTCCATTCCAGCCATTGGACATCCTTGGGCCGACACCAAGGGCAGAAGTAGAATCAACGAGGACCACATAGTGGAATATGGAAGCAATGTGACTAGAGACGGTTGTATGTACGACTCTGAACTCGTACCATGCCTTTTATGCTGGCTCTGACGATCAGATGCGTCTTTTGCCGTTACCCACGCAGACTTTATACTCATTCACCGGCGCAACGGACAAATAGGAATGCCAGCCAAGCGTAAAACCTTAGGTGAGATTAGAAGATCAAGAAGATCCTCCACCATGATTGACAGGCTTCTCCGAGTGACAGGCCTGCCCCCATAAGGTGAGATTAGTTCAAAAGGGGTGATGGTATGCAGTGACGTGCAGCGAGAGTCGTACGATATCCTTTCCTCCACCGTGGTCCATGAAGATCGGACGAGATGTGGATCTGGTGCGCGGGGATGTTACAATTCTACAAGCACGAGAGGAATCACATCCATACCAAACTCCGAACTCAAACAAACACAACAGGTTGACAGGGAAATTAAGTGGAGGCTCTGACGGAAATGCATGTAACCTTGACCCTGAAGAATCGCAACAAACCAAGCGAGCCAATGAGCTTAGACGCATTTGACTTCGCTTGCTGCAAGGGGGATTTCCAGCTTTTTTCGAGGACGACCTTTCATTGAACGCCTCTGAGAACGCGTAGCACATCAGTAGCTGCTTGGCATGCGAAGTTGGAAGCCTGTTGCAGAATCTTCCGATCAACAGAAAATACACCAACACCAGAGTCTACATAAGGCAGGAGTGAAGGAGCCAAGATATTTGCCAAGTTCCTGGGCTGTCTAATAATAGCCCATCATCAAAAGTCGCCGGGCTCTTATCGAGACACATTCGAAAGCTCTTCCAGAGTTGTGATATCCCTCAATGTGCCGAGGTCCATTCCCGATTAAGTACTGGGGTTTTGGGACGAGAAGTGCCTGTCCTTGCAGTAGTACAGCGCTTCGCACAGACGAAACGTTGTGACCGATTGTGATCTGCACCTTTAAGCGAGACTTGGTACCTGAAGATGCTTGGGACTTTTATATGCAAGGTAGACGGACCCATACATGTTTTATTTATAATCTCAAAGATCTCAAAGAAGAGTCTTTGGCAGACTGTACTCTCATTCTATTCTCTACTGGTGAGCTGATCTCCGAAGTTCCGCCCGGGAGGTTCGGTCGATGCTGAGTCCGGAGTTCTTCGCTACGGTTGAACTCGGCAACGATGTCCTAGTTAAGCTTAAAGATTAAGTTTGTCGATTGATTGAAGTAACGATGCATCCCACTTCAAGGTTCCAGAACATAATCGGCAGTTGTGGTTCTTACCAAGCTGTGCGCAGTGGTTTGGCGACCCATTACATTTTAGCGTAAACTGAGGAACGAGTTCATGATTTAAACTTTCACCAGCAAGAAGAGAAACTTTGTGTGTCAAAGTTTTTAACAATGCAACATAACTTCAAAATCCGGACGCCGTGGTCGGCTCGTTGCCTGGCGGAGCCCACTTGCACTGCCAGCACACTCAGCCATCTACTAATCTCGAGAGAGTTCGTTACTGAAAAGTAAGTTATACTAGCCCTTCACGATGGTAAGCATGTTTCCAAACTTGCGATGACAGCGGGTCTTTCCTTGCCCTACTCCTGATTGAGGCTCGGCACTTACATTTCCCACAACCCCGCCCCCACAATGCCGAACGACATCAAATTTGAATTGGTAATTGACCCTACACGTGGCGTTGACGGTATACATGTCTGTCTATTTAGCTTTCCTTGTTCCGAGCTGAGTCTGGAATGTGCCGCTTGATCGATGACGCACACTGTGCATTTTGCGATTCCAAGTGATTCCACTGTACGAATTATTGCAACATGCTGACCAGATATACCTGCGTATACTCCCAGCATTCTTTGGAAATGTTAAAGAAGCTTGTCCGAATCTTGTGTGGGTGTGACTAGGGGATATCAATCTTGCCGAAGCTGTCGGGATTTTGTAGTGACATTCACGTCTCGCATCGCACACGATTGGAATCTCCCTTTACATCAGCAGCTGTCCGAGCAGTATAGTGCTTCTTTTGGCATACCCTTTGAGAAAAAGCTCGTGGCTACAGAGACTCAGCAGCGAGAGAAAGCCATTGCCAATAAATTCATACACGGAGTGTTGTAAGCCCTCACCAGACTCACATTCGCGTTCCCACGTGCAGAAACCATCTACCTAGATCTCCGGCAAGTACACGGACAAGGAAAAAGGCGAACGTACTAGATGAGGCCCAGTTGTTTGCCGCAAAGAATCAGATAGGAAGGAAGTCGTGTAGGAACACCATGAGTGAGCCTGCTAGCAACTGATCTATACTGTGCAGACTCGTTCCTGTTTGACGATAGCAAACATGAATTTGGCAACAACCACAGCACAGTCTTTTGAAATTGGAATTTCGCTGAACATGTGTACATAGCCAAGCTCGGCTCTGCTTTCTCATTATGGAGCAATTCGATGTATGAAATTGAGGTTAGCAGACTACCAAAGCCCGGGGGTAAAGCACTCTCTCAAGAAGATCCATATTTAGATCTGTCCATGTCTTGCTCGATAGCTGTTGTCGTGTTTTAGGCCGAAGTCCATTTACTTTCATACAAGATAGGCCGTTTTCAACATTCTGCAACTTGGCATTGAAATGCAAATTTGTTCACTTTAGACGTCTCTGCATGTGGCTTGCCATCTTGTTGAAAAATGTGGGTATCGTCAACTTTTTCATTCCAAGCACACTTCACTCACGTAAAATCATGGGAATAGAAGTGAATCTAGCAGGAGCAATTAATACGACGGCAAAGGGTCTCGTAAGGTCTACAAAAGCACGGTACAAGTCATTCTCTAAGGGTCAAGTAGCCGCACTTCGGCCAGCGGTGGATTCATACCGCCGGCCCCGCTCTCTCATCTTTCGTTCTGAAGCGGAGACTACCGCCGTATAACCGTTTTAGAAGTCAAACATTGGTGCCATTGAGCTTGTTGACCTCTGGAGAAATATGTATAAAATCGAATCGCAGAGGCATTCCATGCTCATCACGCAGACACACGGAATCTACTGCACGAAGAGACAATTCCAAGAGGAACGTTTCTGATAGACATGAGGTTCGACTCGTGGAGAAGATGGAATTTTTGCAGCAGGGGACAGGAATATTGAGGTAATGCTAGTTGACGGGATGTTGCCTCGAGCAGGTACATGGTTGCTGAATGGTGGGAGTAAAAGTCCATTTGGAAATGACAACAAGCGAGGGGACGACGACAATGTATATCCAGGCATCAAGATAGTCACAAGAATATAGATCTGGGGCAAAGCCGTACGCGTGTATTTCCTCCATTTTCTAACAGCAATCGTTCCAAATCAGTTGACCATCATCAGAAGACGGAATTCAGGGAGAGCCGTGACGCGGTCCTCCAGCCCTACTGTGTTTGAGTTCGATAGTCTTTTGTCAGACGGCACTTCCCTAAACCGGACAGATTGCCTTCCTTTAATATCTATCCCTCCTACCACTGCAACGAGCAGGTAGAAGGAAGACAAGAGTGAGAGGAGCTGAATTCATTTATAGCCCAGACTTTGACAGGTTTGGATCTTTTCGTCATTCATTCGTAAGTGCAGATATGAAAATCTATAGTCATTACATCCTGTCCTCCCGTTCCCTGAGCTATGCCTACCAACCAGAACCAGACTATCCCGCCCAAGCAACCTAATTCCCTTCCCCTTTACCGCATCCAAACCAGCCCTCTCCAAAAAAATCTTCCTACCACGATCCCCTTCCCATGCGCATCAGAACGCCCAAACGAAAAGACCAAGCCACCGTACAAATTCTGCCGTATAAGATCTGGGCCTGGGTACCCGAGTTTTATGGAAAGAACAAGCCAGGAATTCGAGATAGGTATTGGTATCCAGGCAGAAAGAGAGAGCTTAAGTAGATAAAAGAAGAGAACAAGTCAATCAAGTGGGATAAGTGGAAATCCAAGTGTACGCTCATCACGCTGCACACGCTATGCAAGCAAGAAAATCATCGCCATCATGCTGCTTTCGTCCGTTCCTCGTGATTTCATAAGATGTGCCGCTATGTCGTGTCCATGTTCATGTCCTGTGATATCCATTCGTGCCCGGAGAAAGATCCGTCCAGTCTCGTAACGCCATGGTGTATGTGTCTGTCATGTTGACCAATATGAAATTACCAGCCACCTCGTCTCGGTGGTGGTCCTCTATTGTCATATATGATTTCGCGCTCGATGATTCGCTCATCTGAGAACCCGGAGTCGCGCTCTCTTCGTCGTTCTCTGCGCTCCCACTCGTCTCTCTCGCGGGCTCGATGCTCGAGACGGTCCCGCTCGCGTTGGATTTCGCGGATGCGTTCTTGGCGTTCACGGCGTATGGTCTCGGAAAGGGAGACTAGTTCGAGGACATCCTCCTGCAAATGCATTAGTACTTGTCGCCTGGACTGTGGGTACGAAACTTACATAACGTAGATATTGGATGATATAGTAGAAGAACTCCGTCTCCTCGAAATCGTAACCCATCTCCTCAATAGCTTCTCGAACAACAAGGTCTTTGGTGATCTCCGTCCAGAGATCTCCAACTCTTTGCTTGGGTGGAGCGCGTGGGAATCCGACTTGCTGATTAGAAGTCTCCTCAATCCTCTCGTACTCGCGCTCATACGAGCCACCACCACCTTGTCTTCGGCTCCGACTTGAGATCTCGATTTCCAGCCCGCTGGTGTCTCGTCTAGGTTCATCCCTAATTTCAATTCGTTCGGTTCGATCGCTAACACGTTCTCTTTCTCGCTCACGCTCAGGAATGAACTTGCTTCTGCGTACTCCGTTGTACTTCTGCCAAGTAATCTCTTGACTTCCACCCCCAACACCATCCATCTTCACCCGCTCGGTTCCTGGGGGAACATCGACGATAGCCCAATCCTTTGTGGCACCATTGTAGGCTTCTCCAATGTAGGCACGCTCACTAGCCTTGCGGGCATAATAGTCTGCCTCATCATCATCGCCCCTGATATCAATTCGCGTCCTGCTTCTGCTCCTCTCACGGTGCTCAGGTCTCGCACTGACGCTGCGCCTGGCATGGATGTCGAGCCTGGTATCCCGGACACGCAATTGATTTCTCTCTTGCTCATACAGGTAGCTATCATCATGGTAGTGTTCCTGGCGGGGTGGTGGGGTAAGAGATCGAGCATTGCTTGTTTTGGTCGTTTTTGTCTTGATATCCACGTCGGTGTGTCCTCGGTGTGTGTGTATGTCAATGTCGGTCTCTTTCATACGATTCTCGGTGCGACGAGGTGGGGGAGGTGGGGATGGGACTCGAGCAAGTTCAAAGCCTGTCAGATGTTAGTAAGATTCTGTGCGAAAAGACTTGGAACATACCATGATCAATGTGTCGATGGTGAGTAATGATCTCTTGGTGGATAGGAGGGGCACGGATTTGTGGTGGAGGGGGAGGAGATGGAGATGGTGAAGGTGACGGCTGTCTGATTTCCCGTTCCTCGAAGTTTCGAATGCGGACTCGATCGATGTGTGGTGATGGTGTTCGTTCTCTGAATTCCCTCTCCCTCTCCACAACCCTCTCCCGGATACGTACTGGTGATGGTGACCGTTCCCGGAATCTCTCTCTTGTCTCGATCACTCTAGCACGTAGTCTCTCTGGAGGAGGAGGAGATGGCTCTCTTCTCTCCACAATTCGTGTAGTTCTGACTCGTTCGGATTGCACTGGGGATGGGGATCGTCGCTCTCGTTCTACAACTCGAGTCCGGACTCGCTCGAGTTGTTGCGGTGGGGTTGGGGACCTCTCAATGACTCTCTCACGGCTTTCACGCACGATCCTCACTGGAGAAGGGGATCGAGGTCGGCGTTCAAGTGGCCTTGAGAACGACTCTGTGTCTCGCTCTCTAAGGACCAATGTTCCAGGATCACCTCTACCGTAATCATCTCGGAGAAAATCTGGCCGATTTCCTCGCTCCGGACCACGTCTGCTGTAAATATCCGTCTCTTCATACTCTCGCTCTCGAGTCCGCACGGGAGGTGGTCCTTCACGAGAATAGTAATCGCGCTCCTCGTACACGGCATCACCACGTCGAGACATGGCTCCTGTTCACTGCGGGTGTGCAAAGTGAGTTCTCGGCGGTAAGTAAGCAAGCAGCAGAGCAGACGGAAGAAGATTGAAGTCGTCGAGGTCGTCGAGGGGTCAACACCGGAGCAGCAAAAGGGTTATGTAGCGATGAGGCTGCTCGGTTCAGCTCGATTCGTATCTGCTTCTGGTGGGATGACGACTGTCGCAGTGGAGGGGTTGGGCTGGGTCGGATTGGGTTGGCTCCCTGGCTCACGCTCCTCTCTTGTCGTCTGGCTGGATGGCTGGCTGCTCGTTGACTGCAAATGTGATTGAGATGAGAATGGTGCGCTGTCACAGGCCGGGCGATTTTGATTTCATGGGTCTTCTGCGTGAAACCCACGTCTCCGCAGGCTGGTAAGTGGTCCGCTACGCTCCAGAATCTGCAGGCATGTCCAACTTCAGGGTATCCTTACTCGGTCGCAATGGGCATGTGATGTCAGGATGCAGGACGAACACGCTCAAGCTGGATGGAAAAGATCAAAAAGAGGGACAAGCGACACAAAATCCGGGACATACGATATAGTATCGTGGTCTATAAAATGAACGGTAGTTCTTCGAGATCAAGAGATTCCAAGGAGAAAGAATTCTGCGGTCTGGGAGCGGCCCTCTGCCGTGACAGCGGCTGTTCCTGGTGGGCAAGGAAAGGCAAAGTGGGCGAAGGAGGGGTCGGCTGGAAATCTTGGTGAGGGGGAAATAGAGTGGCTGGGTACACATGCAGTTTGCCTTGTTTGATAAGATCACGTGGGAAGGAACCTCTCTCTTGACATCCTCGAGAAGCATTTACGCATTTCCGTTCATCAGCGTGGGATTTTCTTGAAATCAGTCAAACGCATCTCTTAAGGTAGGGCTGAGCTGATGTCTTTAGGCATGAAAAAGCAAAACCTCCCAATGGTTGCTCATCGCCGGCCCTTCCCGTCCCGTCCAAACCGGTCCCAACTTTCTGGAATTATCCTGGGATTGGAGGCAGCAGCAAATTTATGTGGATGATGGGCAATTTGGGTAGCGAAAATGAAATCCCCTGTACCTGGTGTAAAGTTGGAGATCTGTTGAGCCCAACTTCCTGTTGCCTCTTCATGATCATACTCGAAGCATCCTGGACAACTGCTACACGGTGAAACATGCCGCTGAACGAACGTAACTTCATACTGGTCCTAATCGCATCTGAAGTATGATACTACGAAGACCAAGACTGTATTATCAACAGTTACTGAGGTCCAAATCGTTGAATACTTCATCAGATGAAACTTTGATTTCATTTATGATTGGGCTCCGTCAGGCGTCACTAAACCGCAGATCAGTATTCTGGGGTAATCCTTCAAGCTGATGGCCTGGGGCTGATAGTGACACAATCCACTAATTCGCCACTCGAAACTTGCAGCCGAATTCCAGGCCCTACTCGATCTTTCGTCTTCCTATGCTCACTTTCTATGTGGTATTCATTTCGCCCCTGAACAGCCTGCCACGCTCGCTTGCGTGGTTGGCGACCCTCTCTCGCTTTCACCTCGGCTATGTTGAGATGCATAAACACTTCACATTATTTTGTCTCCCATGGAAAAATTGGCCTGCGCGCCCGCGCATTGAATCTAGAAAAGATACACAGCCGAAATAACTCTCTAGCACACGGTGTGGGCAGACTACAACTAAATAGATGTAGTCCCTTCACAGCATCAACAAACACTTTTTCACTCAGCGGGATTAGCAATTTAGGTTGGAACTCCTAGAAATGTGATGAAAGGGACTCGCAGCGGATGCGGCTCTGGTATGAGCTGACAAGCTTCGAAATGAAGCCCCAAGGCACAAAATGTTTTGCAAAAAAGAGACATAAAAAGTGCATTCGAAGTCCAGTTAACGGTAGATCTTGTTACATTGTTAGCAGAAACACGAAAATATCAATCAGATGAGGTCTGCTTTCGCTATGTACTCAGCCCCTTTTTGAACTTCTGGCTTTCCCTGACAAAAGAAAATCACCATGAAAGTCCCCATAAATGTATCCATAGGGCTTAAGCCATCGTATCATTAATCTGAAGAGGTAGAACGGGTGAGTCCTATACAATTTTCGGCTTCTGGTCGAGTAGTCGTACCCGAGTACTGTCTTAAGAAATGTTCTTGGAAATCAAAAGACGACATTGAAGGTATTCCCGATGGATCAAAGCCATTGTACGAGATTGACCTGTGCAAAGGCTTGAAATGATTCATTGCAGTATAGAAGCCAGGAACCTCTGTGTAGGCAGGGACGTACACTGCTGAGGCAGATGGCACCTGATACGCTGCATCAAAAGCGGAGCCGAATGAGCTCTGAAGAATAGCTGGTCCTTCGGAGCTTGCCAGAGATCCAGCAGTGAGTGGCAGAGCAAACAGAGAGCTCTGCTGCCCTGTGGCTCCGGTTGTTGGCCAGGAAAACTAATTTTCATTCGTGGGATTGTTAGGAATGCTAGGATTGAGTCGCATGTATTCGTCCATTAGCTGATCTCGCGGAGTAGAATATTGGACTCGAGGTTGTGTTAACACATTGGCGGTTATCGCTGGTGCTTGAGAAGATGGTGAAAGATCCTCCCAGGATGCGAATGACTATGGTAAAGTCATTGATGGAGTAGAGTAGAACATCCAGGGAAGTTGACTTGCCCTTCGGTGTCTGGAATTAGATTAAAAGAAATTCTCAACACTGTGAACCATACTCGCCATGATCGTTACCATCTGGTACTGTTGGGGATTGTATCAAGCTCTGCGCGGCTGAGCAAGCGCTGACCCTTTTCGTGCTGTGGAACAGCAAAATTTAGCGAGGTATCTAATATTGCTCAGGCATCGCGTACTTTTTGTTGAACGTTCCTTGTACGACCGCGGCCAATGGTTTGCTTTCATGTGTTCTTGAAGTCGCTGATCTCTGCGGTTGGTGAAGTCGCACCAGGGGCAATTTTTAGGTCTATTGTGTTGCTCACTGTCTTGACGGCGCCTTTCTGAATGGCTCCTGAACGTTTCCATGCAGTAAAGAGGCTGATTTTAGCATGGATCTGCCATGAGGGAGAAGTTTCGAAAAGGAAAAAAAAAAATTGGAGCTGCGACAAGAACTTTACGGAAGAATAGAGGGATTTTTTTGCCTTCTTACTCCACCCTTATTGTATAGACCTCGAAACCGTTCCGTCGGGTCGGATACATGCATATCGACGACGTGACGGATCACTGCAGGCATCTTGTAGAAGTACAATTTCTGCTTTGCCCAGCATATGCAGCACTTCAATGATGAAATTAAACTTGTTGTTGAAGCACTCCACCTCGTAAGATGTTGCAGTGTGAGGATTGACGAAAAGATCAGCATGAAAGTAGAGGTAACTTTGGCATTTAACAATCACTAACAAGAGAGGATGAAGAGAAGGACTAGCTGTACATTCACCTTAGACTTACCATACATTTTCTGGCCAATTAGATAGGGATTGAAATCGGGGACGGTACAATGGCCTTAACTTATGAGACCATAGCTCCCGTTTGCTGATGGTCTGTTGGCTTTTGACAACCATCATTGGTCGTGTTCAACTGTTGGCGCCGAAGTCCCGATGTCCTCGCCCCACAGTGCTGGACCGCCATGGAATATCAGTACCGTGATACCGGTACGAACCCGTCTACGACCGAGCAGCACCTTGATTTATAGTCAGAGAGAGAGGGAATGGAGTCGCGGCCGCCCGCGTCTGGGTGGTTGTATTTGTCCTCAACATATGGCTGGGAAGCAGATCATCGCGATGGAGATCGCGACCCCCTCCCTGCGGACTATTGCTGATGGCAATGAAGTTGAACGAACGCATGTCGACCGCCTTGGTCGCTTTGAACGCCTCGATCTCGCTAGAAGACGAAAGATGGCAGCCTCTGCGCAATTCGTCGGGTAGCTGCTCGATGTTCCGTTCAATTGCCCACTTTGCCCAACTTTGCCCAGCAAATGAATCGTTGTACGCCATTCATCTGAGCAAAGTAGATATAAAATCGGTAGTGGTTCCTTTGTTGTCATGCGGAGCATGCTCTTGAATCAGGATGGATGGCGGGGTCTTGAGGTGATTTCGAGGACAGAGCCGTCCGTTACTTGCTGGTTTCTTCACGTCCTTGGGAAATGCATGCAGCTCCTCCACCATCCCAAGTTATGCATGCTAGAATGCTATTGGCAGGATGCTAAGATGGGACACACTGTGCCGCTAGGGCTGACCCATGCCTGGGCAAATCTCAAGAGCCTCACCCACCAAAATGCCGAGCGCGACGACCGACAACCATAGTGAGACTCCCGTTCGATCAACTCTTTAGTCAATTTTGCGATGGGTTTCTTGATGTCTAGGCACGAGGTGCTTGGAGTCTGCACCTCTTACTTCCGCCTGGCTGTATTAGCAGATGCCTAAGAACTTCTTGAGGGAAACCCGTCGCTTCATCTTCTGTCAACAGTGGGAATATCATCGGCCTTCCGCTGACTCTGCAAGTGAGTCGACTTATTGGTCTTAAGCCTCACACAACAAGGGCCGAGACATTGCTCACAACATACGAAGCAGCACATCTTCGGGACCCTGCCATGCCGAATAGCAGGTCCTCCACATTCCCGGTCGAATTTCCGCCATGCTGATCTACATACGATGAAACACTGCGGTATTTTGGGATGTGGAGCTGTGGTGGTAAGGCCAAGATGGCATATCCAGCGGGGCTCTAGGAGTGTCGCCATGTACCCTCAAATACCGCAAACCATTCGAGAAGAGGATATTTTCAGGCAAGATCTACACAAGCGCGATGAGGCACAAGTGCAGAGTTTCAAGATAATCGTTGCAGATGGGGATAACTTTGGAATGTCTATAATCTTCAGAAGCAGCCTCGGAGTGATTCAAGAGAAGCTTTAAAGCATCAAGATGTTCTGGTTTTAAGTCTGGACAGGGTGGGTTCAGCTCTCCCACGCGACGTAAGGCATTCTCCTCGGGAACTCTTTCGCAGTCCACATCTGAAGCTAGATTTTGAGTCCTCAAAACCCTCTTAGATTCAGGGAAAAGGACCCTTGGCTTACGGCAGCATGTTCCACCACGTCGCCAACGCAGTGTGTTCTGGCTCACTCATGATCTTGAGCGTACGCACCAAATTGTATCGAGAAACTGGTGTGCAACGTAATCCAGTACTGGAGCAGTCACTTTCCATTTAGGAGAAGAAGCAACAGCCTTACTTGGACAATGTAGTACCGATTAGCGTTAAAACCAGCATCGGGAAATCCCTATGTCGTTGTTAGCCTTGTTTGCATATCGAGAAGTGGGAATTCGAGGTTGGACTCTCATATACAGGATACGTCGCAACCAGACACCAGCACAAATGAGATCATACTCATGGTCGAACTCGGATACCGGAAGCTGATATCAGGAGAGCTTGCTAATAAGTAGAATATGTGGGCGGCAGTAGATCGTTGAAGCTATTGCCAAATTTCCCTTCTGGAAACTCGATGAACTTAGGGGATCAGATGTACTGAACGAATTCTAGCTCAAACGTTCGAACCTGTCCATGGACTTTTTGTCGGAATTTCTCCAAGGGAGTGCAGAATCTATCGTTCGGAGCGGATAAATAGGTCCTGAACCGTGACAATCGCGATTGCCTCTTCGTAGCGTTCTCCGTCAGTTCCTCCTGCAAAGCCTAAGCATCAGTGCGTGAGAATCGAGGCCGTCTGAGACACAGGTACCACAACAGCGATCTTCTAACAAGCCTTTGCATTCCACTTCTGATCGAAGTGTCCTACATGCTGTTCTTTCTCATCCATTTGCGTCCAGGGAACTAGGTCGTTTCAATCTCCGAGAAGACTTCAATAAAGCATTTCCAGATGTGACAAACAATTGATGGATTAGCCTTGGTGTTGGATTTCTTCAGCAAACAGTAAAGGCTACAACGATTTGGAGTCGTCCAAACGAGCCAGTGGAGGTGTTGGAGGTGCGGGGCTATTGCAAGATTCAAGACTAACGGCCGCTCATTTCAAAGGACACGTTTGTCGTTTGTAAAATTGTGGAGTCGAGCACACTTCCAAGAAAAACTGCAGCATATCATTGAGGATTCTTATGTGCAAGGCCCGAAATCAACAGTCAAGCAACACCGCTAACCTTGCACGAAGTCATACACATTTTCAAGCCTCAGAGGTATTTTGGTACCTTGAAATTTTACATCGGCACAAAGCTGATACCTCTCGGGATGCAATTTTAGAAAAGAAGGAAGGAGTATTGCCATTATACCTGCGTAAATCTTGTGGCTGCAACATGACAAGTCTAAGCCCAATCGCGCCCAACACGTACGTCCGGAAGTATTGACAGAATTCCTCAGCAGTCATCTAGGATATCGATATGGTCAAGTATGGTTCGCCTGAGCGGATATGTATAGCGAAGAAAGTCGGAGTCCCCGAAAGAAATGAAAGAATGAAAGACAAAAGAGTCATCAGTCGCAGGCCGAAAATCAACCCCAGAACAGGTCAATGAAAAACGTGAAGTGCGTGGACAAGCGCAAGAGGGGAAAAGTTAAAAGAGACACACGAGAGTTGGAGGGAAGAAAAGGGGATCTTCAGATATTTGCACTTCAAGCAGCTCCTTCATCGTTCATGTTGTGGTTTTCAGAGTAACTGGAAAATGAGGGGTCTTGGCCATGCTCGGGATGACCAGAGAAGTGATCAGCCGTCGGATCTGCGAAAAGCTCAATTCCCGGCGAGAATAGAGTATGAGCTCCCCAAACACCAGCTGCACCATTCACCGTAGCCGGCATCGATGGAGGCAGTGTATATTGCAAATCCGTCGGGGTCGCCCAGGGGCGTTCATTGAACGCCAAGGGGGGGTCTGCGAAGGTCTGATGGCCCATCTCATACGGAGTATATCCGGCTTGCGGATATGTTCCTTCCCAGTCGGGCTGTTCGAATTGTTGCTGTTGGCCGTGACGGAGTCTGGTAGTAGTTCCAGACTGGTCACCAGGGACTGGAAAGAGATCAAATTTTCTGAACAGTACTTGATTGGAGACCACGGACGGCTCCTGTGGATAGCTATTCGCAACCGTGTTATGTAACACATGGCCGGTGGATATGTATCCAAACGTATTTTGACTCTCAGATGAGCCATGTGGCGCGCTAAACGCGCTTGGCCAAGGTTGGCTTTGCTGGGAACTTCCTGCAACCAATGCCGGCTGCGCGGGAAAGGTTGGCTGAGTAAAGCTTTCAGCTACATCTTCGTATTGCTTTATGTTACTATATTGTCCTGCATGGATGTCAGGAAACCCTCAAGAATCGCCGTAATAATGATTACTGACCCATGAAAAGAGCCATACTTCGGGGCTCAAATGAATTATCTTCTCCATTGTCGTTTGTGGTTGATGAAGACAAAGTGGGGATCGAGTCGTCTTGGTCCATGTCAACGGAAGAAGCATCGGTGTCTGTCCCTGAGCACAGGCGTAAGCAGTTGGCCGAAGATCAAACATTCAACTTCTCACCTTCAACCTGTTCGTCATTTGGAAATTGCTGGTCCTTTGCAAAGTTTCTGGGTTCTAGATCGATTAGCAGGGACTAAATTGTTGGTTGATACACTTCTTACTTTTGCCGCAGCCACATTTACTTTGCCTGTAGGGCCTGGGCTCGTGCTCGAAGAGATGATTCCAGAGCCTTCCCTTTCTCCTCGCTCTATAGTGACACCAAGGGCACTTTTTGGGACCCTGATGGACCTCTGACTTGTGCCTCTCCATGTCTTCACGCCGCCCGAAGAGTGAATTACATGTGCCAGGACCATAATTACACCTGATTTTCTCGCTTTGGGAGATGGAGTGTTGAGATGATGGGGAACCGCTCATTTTCAGCTTCATCGTCTGTTCTTGATGTCATCATCGAGAGTGCGGGTCAGAGCGGATCTTATAGCTAGGCTCAATACTCTGGATCCATTGGAAGAGCCAATCTTGTTCGTGACAGACCGCACAGCGTGGTAACAAGTAGCCTCACACTGCAGCTATCGAAGTATAGAATCAAATTGCCCGCGTTGGGCTTTCGTTTCCTCACCGTTTCAGTGCCCAAGACAGTAAACACGTCGAAAACTGTGAAGCAAAGTCGAAGGGAACAAGACTATGCACTCCATCAATGCAGATACATATTGAACATAGCACAACTTTCGTAAGCCTCGAGGAAGGCTTGGATAGAAAGAAACGGAGATGCATGTGTATCACACAGTATGCAGCAGATTGGCTGGCCTTAGCTTCTGAGAAGATGAAAGAAGAAGGGAAGCATCCAACTAGAGGCCAGCAGCACTTCGCCTAACGGTAAACAAAACAGCAACTGTTGTATCAAGTCAGGTATCAGTGACAACAGGAATTAAGGCTGTCCATGATAATTCAAGCTACTTGCTCCCCAGCTGGACGTGAGTCCAATTACCAGGCAGTCGCTGGACGGTCTTCGGTATTCTGGTTGGAAAGGGATCAATCAAAGCTCAATCCAGGCTCATGAGAGTGAGGCGGTGAACTTCAACGGTCCTCATCGCGTGCTGGGGATTTTTCATCGAGCCTGGTTGGGCGGCAAAATCTGCCCAATCGTGCATCCTGGCCAACGGATTTTGCGGTCAAGGGGTGCATCACGTCCGCCCTGGCGCCAAAGCAACGATACGGTATTGCATGATTCAATTGCCCTTCACTACTCACAATTGATACGGGCATTGAATATTCAGCGGTTCTGATGCTGTGTTGTGTAGGAGATAGGTACAGGTTGGGCAGACCTCAGAGCTGCTACAGATTAAGCTATCCGGATTAGGACTAGTTTGTTGTCCAGACTTTGATGTCTGAGCTTCATATTCCAAACAACCAGACATCTACCGCCACTCCGAATACACGACCAGCTTTTATTGGCACAGTTCCAGGAACGGCAAATGACAGTCTATCTTGATCTACGAGTACTCCACGACACGGCTTATGATACGCGAAGCGGTCTACGAAGCGGAAAGTCGAAGATAACAAGCCATGAAAGCTCTTGATGGAGGAGCACGATGACAGCTCTAGCTACGGGATAGCTCCCAGAGACTTCGTTGGGCAGTCACTTTGCACAATTGGCCAGTAGATCGAGAGGGGTGGCCGCCATCATCCAGAACATTGGCAACAGGCGGATCGAAAGCAGTGCTGCTGCACCGGCAATTTATGGAACACCAGGGTTCATGACGGCTAGCATCACCGTTATCCGGCTGTTCAGCGACGGATATCAGCAGATATACGGAGGCTGCTCAGTAACTGAGTGTTGTACGCCAGATGAATCGAGCAGTAGCAACGGGGTGGATTAAAAGAGACCCTCGCATGCTCCCGCCGTTTATTGCCATGTTCCGACAGGCGATCTTCTGAGCCATCGAAAGTCGCTCACATTGTGTGAATCTCAATATACACAACTTTGTGGTCAATCATTGAGGTAAAATACTGCTGGGATATATGTTGCCGCGTGGGGAAGCTCAAGGTCCGTCCACGGCTCTCGAACAAGCGTCGAGGACAGGTATTCGTATTGCATTGCACCATTTGCTTCTATTTCCTGCCTGCTTTTCCCTGTCATACATCCGAGAAAACCCTTTCCGTCAAAGACTTGTCACAGTTTCATGCTGTTGAATGTCAGTGCCTTTCTTTCAACGGATTTGCTTCCGGCTTACTTGATCAGGACGGTCTTGGTCTTCAAGTACGATTGCAACCCATATTTTCCTAATTCTTTTCCATTTCCACTCTCCTTGAAACCACCAAATGGCGCCTGCACGCTCGGTAGATGAGGGGCGTTTATCGAGACATTACCGGAGTCAATCTTCGCAGACACTCGGAGAGCGCGAGTTATGTCTGATGTGTAGACAGTAGCTGAGCGGAGAGTCAGCATCCCAAGTCTCTACACTGGAGGAGAGAAAATCATCTCACCAGAAAGACCAGTCGCGGTGTCATTAGCCATCTCGATGGCTTCTTCCTCGGTCTTGAACGTCACGATACTCAAGACGGGGCCGAAGATCTCCTCACTGAAAACCTTTCCTTTTAAATCCGGGTTTATGAAGAGGGTCGGCTCAATGAAGAAGCCCTTATCGCCCTTTCGATTACCACCAATAACAGGTGCGCTAAACTTCTTGCCCAGGTCGATGTATGACATGACACGGTTGAACTGTGCCTCGTCTGCCATCGGCCCTTGCATGGAAGCTCCACCACTAGGGTCTGTACCAAGAGTAGCGGATATGGCTGCGAATCTCTCCTTCACGGCCTCGATAAATGCTGGAGCTATGGCTTCTTGAACTAATAGCCGGGAGCCAGCCACGCACACTTGACCCGAGTTTATGAGGAATCCATCTGCAGTACTGGCAAGTGTTAGAACAACATTTGGTTTACAATCGACACAAGTGGACACCTACGAGCCAACGGCGTTGGGAATGTTAGCGTCGTCGAAAACCAACGCTGGTGACTTCCCTCCAAGTTCCAAGGTGCACGATTTCATGTTACTATCCAGGGCCAGCTTCTGTACCTTCTTTCCCGTGATGGTCGATCCTGTGAAACTGACCTTGGAGATTTTCATATGACTAGCAAGTAGTGCACCCGTCTTGCCGCCTCCACTGAGGAATTGGATGACTCCTGGCGGGAACCCGGCTTCGATTACCAGCTTGCCCAGGACTAGGGCACTCAAGGGCGATTTTTCAGAAGACTTGAAGATAAACTAGGAACGGGTTAAAGACGTGGTACGGTTGCCAAGGGGCATCGATCTTACGGTATTGCCTGCGGCCAAAGCAGGGGCTACTTTCCAGCCAACATATCTGTCATCAGGTCAGTACATACGATAGCTCTCTAGGCTCTATGGCTTACAAGATAGGTGCATTCCAAGCCGCAATTCCAGCGCAAACACCAAGCGGTTCATGTCGTATTATTTTGTAAGTTCCATCATCCGCGGCAAATGACTCGCCTTCAATTTTGTCGGCCCAGCCGGCATAATCTACCGAATGTCAACCAAGACCTACGGCCAACACCAGACAAATATTCTTACATCTGAAGGTTTGTGCTGCCCCGGGAATCACGAAATGGCCCATGCCCATAGGAGCGCCCATGGTGAGCGTGTCTAGCCCCGCCAGCTCCTGGAGGTTCGCTTCAAGTAGATCAGCGAATTTGAGCATGCATTTGGCACGCTGCGCGCCAGTATATGTGCTCCATGGACCAGACTTGAACGCCGCTTCAGCAGCTGCTACGGCTATGCCGACGTCTTCTTCGCCAGCGACTTGAACTGGGGCGTCGACTCCTGAGCCATCGAAGGGATTCGTGAGGGAAAGAGTCTCTGAAGATTTGGCAGTGACGTACTGTAAATGTCAGCACCAGGGCATCACGAGGTGAGGGTCGACAGCAGAGAAATGTAGGGTGACGGCCACTTACTTCATTGTTGATGAAGAGTCTGGTTTCGTAAGTTGAGGCGACCATCTCGAATAGGTTTTGCTGAGGCGTGTACAGGTAACAAAAGAATTGGATATGATCTAGGGATTGAAAACCCTCAACCACAACGAAGCAGCTACCAACCTTTTATCAGTAAATTGATCTGCGCACCTCGACGCTAGTCCTTTGGCTCGCTGTGAGCTCTACTATCAGATCCATGCCTCCAATTCGCATGAATTGAGAACTTTCGTAAGTCAAGGCTGATCTAGTTCTGACAGCTTACGCATGTTCCGTAAATATCCAGATACAATTGGTGCATAATCATGATGGAAAATCCCCAATGCCAGGCGTGACTGCGGATCTTATTCCATGTTGCCTTTCGCTGTGTCTGACTGTATTTTCGTGTGCTAGCCCGGTACTGCGGGGATGGTAGGGTTACGGAAGACTGTCGGCACGGGTATAGATCAGCATCCCGGCATACCTATCCAATGATATTGATTTAGAGTGGCATTAACACCGCGCAGTTACGAGATCAAGGATGGCTGATAGAATACGCCGCATCTGGTCGCTGGTCGTCAATTCAGTAATCTTCTCGTTTGACTACAGTAAGTAATCATTGAGGTTGATTAGGAAAGCAGAAGCTGACTTGGTACAACACAGTAGAGACATCTGACAGGCGTGTTGTGCGGGTGCGGTGCGCACGAATGAGCGACCTGGTTATCACATCGAGATGCGCTCAACTAGCGCTAGTTAGAATATGATGATACAGGATGCCCATATCAACATACCTGGCTCACTTTGCAAAGACTACGCCAAGAGTCTCTTGAGTCGTCGAAAACGAAATGCAGTATCTCATTCAGTCACAGCATCCGTCGTTCGAAGAACGAAGTAATTATGGTGAGCAATCTAAACTAGGTCGACATTCCCATGGACGGAGTAGAATTGATGAGCGCCGAGACCTGGTGGAGGAAACCTTGAACCAATGGCCATGATCATCTGGTATTGACGCCAGTCTTGACTTCAGCCATCGAAATCTGGGATTATACTGGGCTTGAAGATTTGGGGTGTCTGACGAGCATGAAGTGACAACAGCTGTAGGATTTACGCCGAGGCACCATCACAGATTCCTGCTTTTCGATGCAGAGACCTCCACAGTCAGCCCTTGAGCATGCTGTACCGCAGTTTTTGGGCATGTTGCATAGGCTGACATGGCCATGGGAACGAGGGTGAGATAAAACGTTCATTTGCGAAGGTTCGGTTATTTTTGCCATCGCTTACCCGCTCTCCGGCCGGATATTTTGTTCGGCTATGTCGGATCTACCAAAAGAAGCATTAAGTGAAGTCTAAAGCAAAGGGAGGAGTCATTCAATTAAATCTTTTAGGCTTGAGGTACATCTTCGCAGGTATCATGCATAATTACAACCTCCAAACCCCTTCAGAAGACCATCCGGATCAAATGACGCCAATCTTATACTCATCATCAGAGCACGACAAGTAGGCCCAGAATAGTAGCCAGGGAACCCAAAAGTACATTCTTCAGCATCCCGTCCAAAGGAGATTTTCGAACGTTGCTCGAAGAATTCGCGGTCGTTGTTGGGATGAGTGTGATGGTCGTCGGCTGAGGCGTTTCCCCAGCAGTACCCGGAGACCTCGTCATCGAAGGTGTGGTTCCAGAGCTCGTACTCTTGGGAGTAAAGCCTAAGAGTGGAGCATCTGTATTGAATAAAGGCTTGCCTGTATTCGCTGGTCCACTACCTCCCGAGTTGATGACATCTCCAACAGCTGTGCAAAATCCTTCAAGACTCGAGAGAACTGGATAGTCCGAGGGCGATGCAGTCTTAACGAACTCGACGCAAGTTGACAACGGACTATCGAATCCGTTCGGACTCCATGCTGTACTGCTGTAGCAGAGACAAGTCGCCATTTGGTCCGGTAACAAACTTGTGAATCCGGGCGTTACTGAGTCGCAGAAGCTCAATGCTGAGCCGACGAATGCACAGCCCGAGTTGACAAGTATCCCTTCATCGCTGCTGGATGGAGAGGGAGTGATAGATGCAGGTGGTTGAGTTGGGGTCAGTGTTGGTACTAGAGGACTCGTCACGACAACTGGCGGCGGAGGAGGGGTTGTAGGCGTTGGGCTTGGAGTGGCAGGTTGTGGTTGGGGAACTGGAACCGGTGTAGTCATTCCTGGGGTAAGGACTGCGTTCGCACTCAGGATATCTCCAATGCTGGTACAGCTGCCTTCGTACGTTACCAGCGCAGGATAATCCACTGGGGCCGCTGTTTGGGCCCAGGATGCACATGTCTCGATTGCACCATCGAATAGATCAGGAGCCCAAGCTGTGTCGCTGTAGCACAGACAAGGCGCTTTGCTTTCTGGGCTCAAGGAAACAAAGCCTGGACTTAGAATTTGGCAGGCGCTCAAGATGAGAACCACGTAAGAACACTCGTCCGGAATGCTTGTTGAACCCTGGCGAGCAACAATGGCGGCATGGTGCTCTTGGAATCCGGCATAGACACCAACGGTCATTATCTGAAGAAAGGAGAAAAGAGAGATACGTTTCGCCATCGTGAACTCCTCGTGATGAGTTCTTGGCTTTGTGTTGCCAACGAAGGTGGTATCTACCAAAGCAAGAGGAACTGAAGGGTTATGATATGATATCGACCAGTACTGAAGAGCCTCACCAGCTGAGAGACTATTCAAATAAAGCAATTCGTGGCTCAATGCCAAGTTATTTCAATAGAACAAGCTCTCCCTTTACGAAAACATGGTCTGCTACTGGTCCCAGCATCACACTTCGTCCACGCCAAGAACTGAACAGAGGTGCAAGAAAGCCACTTCTGAGGTCCTCCAAAAATTATTGGCCGCATGAAGTGCATGCATCCCGTAATTGCACAAAACTGGGGGTGGGAGCCTTGCCGATGATAGCAATTTGTGGGTTAGTTTTCAGCCTTGCCGTTGGGGCAGTGTTCTGTTTGGTTGTGGCTTACAGGCATAAGTTCAGCTCGAATTTTACCATAGTCACGATGGCATGAACCAGCAAGCCATGGGCATGGATCGGGAGAGAAAATCGTAAAATAGCTTGAGCCTCCATGGAGCAGAAACGATACGATAACTCCCTAGAATTTGATACTTAAGGGGCAAAAACTGACGACGCTCGCGTATCTAGTCGCGAAGAGAAATTCAACATGAGCCAAGATCAAGAATCGAAACATCAGCAAGTCAGGCTATGTAATGACTATTCGAAAGTCTACCCGGTTGCACAAGACAAAAGTAAGGTTCCATATGAGACAGTGTGCGCCCTCCATGTACGCCATACCAAAAAACACCAGATCCATGAAGCCACTCCTTCCATCTCTGCCCCTCCACGTTAGACTTTCATTTCTCACCATCTTATGCATCAATGACATGGCCCTTTGATGAAATTACATGTTTTCATGATCAGATATCAACGGGTCGGCCAATTACACACCATGCACCAGGTTTTCACGCGTTCTGCGCCTGAGTGCACAACTTCCACAACTTTAAACCCAAAGTACGAGTAAACATCCCTAGCTCTTTCATTTCCAGCAACACACCAGATTGGCACTCCCTCCTCCTGAGCTCTTCTCACATACGGCTCAATAATCGCTCTCACGGCACCCTTGCTCGTTCTCGTCGGGTCTCTCGCCATCAAACTTAATTGCCAGCATTTCTGCTCCCCTAAACACATCGTCCTTGCAGCTTCAATGTCTCTAATAAATCCAGAATATATCGGTCGTTTCAGTGCTATTTCCTCGAGTTCTTCAGCAGTATGCTTGGGATGGACTGCTCCGGGGGGTTCCCAACATGCTACAGCGGCGAAATTATCGGCTTCCACGATCTGAGAACCGAGTTTGACTTTCGTCTCGATGCGAAAAAGGGTAGCTTCATAAAGATCTTGAAGCTTCACTTTGGAAGATGGCCCAACTACTTCAATCTGGAAAAGCGAGTTCAGCGAGTCGGAAAATGTTGCTCGAGAACTGATGTCGGCGAGTTTGTGGCGGTATTCGGGGCTGTTTGAAGATGTGACTTGAGGCATTGATGGAAGCTGAACGTTTCCCTCGAGGATTGACCCCATCTTGAAATGAATTAAGTAGGCCTGAACACGGCCAGCGAAATCCTTTATGTGTCTATTAGCAGGATATTAGTTGTTCTTGATAAAGATGAAATATTGAGTTTGGTCTAGAGCTATGAGTCATCCAGCTACGTAATACCCCACTATTGGACCAAGGTAGACTACTATAGAACTTTCGAATTTGCCGTAATGAGTAGTATGTACTGTTATATTTTTGATTCTTTTAGACTGAGCGCTGACCAGTACATCTTTGTGAAACAGTAGTGACTTTTCTTAAGGTCGGAGCGCCTTGGACATCACGTGCTGCTCCTTGAGGGCTCTTGTTACGGGCATTGATTGTTTTTGGGCCATACGCTAATGAACTATTCGTGGAAGACGAGGCAATGCTTGAGTGTCTTGTATCTGCCTAGGATCGAATGGCCAGCTTTCTCGCGTGATCATTGGAGGCTTGGATGCTTGGATGCTTTAGCGAATGTAAATAGAAGACAACAATAGTCACTCTGAGCTTTGCTCATGAGGACGTCGTCCAAACACAATAGAACCGATGGAATGGTCTGTAGATGCAATAGAGAAATAACTACAACTGTGGAAGGCCATTTCAAATATATACAGTTTTAAGTTTTGGCCAAAATCTTGACGTTTGCTGACAACCTGGTTGTCGCGAGATACGGGAAAGATGCTGCTTTATACTCCAGTCTGCATTGTCAGAGGCCTGACCGGGTTCGTAGTTGGACTTTGTACGCAAGACTCGATTGGAAAGAAAAGCTTGAAGTTTCACTTCCTCACCTCACGACACCAGCCAGTGATCCATCGTCATTCACCTTCCTAACGTGGCAGAATTATGGCTCAGTCATCTGTTTCGTCTGAATAGACTGATTGAGTCAAACGCGGATTTCATTTCTTTCAAGTAGCTTGTATCTCTGTTCCAATGGCCCTCGGGGCGAATCGCTTCAAGCAACGATGAGTTTCAACTTTAGACTCATCACACTTGCGCTGAACACATCCCCCGGCTCATCCACTTCATCGATCATAATGTTCCTGTATTAGGTGACCTAAGGTTGTAGGCGAGTGACCTGTAATGGTTAAACAACTACCGAAACGTGGGATGTGGGAGGGAGTGGAGAGGGGACGAAAGTTGTGGAACTTGTGGGGACGAGGCGGTGGAGATGGGGAGAAGTGACGTCAATTTCTACTAGTGACTATAGCTCAATTTATTACCCAGCAAGACTTCCAAATTAAGAGCTCAAAGTGAGATACCTTATGTACGCATATCACGCGTCTATGCTAGCTGGTTCTATTGTCGCCAGTGAAGTTCTTTGAACTGCGATCAGGAACTCCAGCGCGCCATGAATCTGCGGCAGACTTGGTTGGCAAGTTGCCGAAAGATAGTCAAGAATTCTAACAGCTTCAAGGAACTAAGAAGTGGAAGTCGGTATCAATATCCAATTCGCTAAATCTACTTTTTTCTTGCCGTACAGAGTAGACTGACAGCGGGGCCTATCCACAATCAGTGAAACTCAATCAATTGGTTTTACAGAAGGCCATGTAGTGGGTAGTCTCCACTTCAACGAAAACAAAAAGCGAGCTCGAACCTGCAGAGAGGAGTTGCAAGTCAACGCCGAAGGAGTGCCAAAAGAGAGTTTGTTGATCATATTGCGGGGTAGTGCGGGGACAGGCATTTTCATCTTTCGCTTCGGTAAACTGGCAACTGCATAACTGAGATCAACAACAACAGCACGAGTGACAAGGAAGGAAGCCAGGCTAAGGATGATTTGGGCCAACTTAGGCCAATCCAGGCTTTCAAGAAAAATTATGCCGCTTCTGGCACCCAAGTCCGGAGATATGACCTACTACTTCAAACCTATAAAAAAGGGTTACCCCAGATCGAGACAGCAAACGCAGCAAAGTATCTCTCGCCGTCGAAATTGTCTCAATAGATTTCTCGCAAGATTAGACTTACCATAATGTTTCCTGCCTTGTTTCCTTCAGCAATAGGCTTTGCTGGATGGCTTGCCTGTGCCTCAGCCACTGTCACATCTGTAGCATCAGCCGGCGGATGCCAAACCGCCCACACTCAAACTCCGACGAGTCGACCAAACATCATCTTGATTATCACAGATGACCAAGATCTTCATCTAAACTCCCTCGCCTACCAACCGTCAGTTCGAACACAATTTCGAGATCAGGGCACGTTCTTTGGGCGGCACTTCTGTACAGTGTCGCTGTGCTGCCCATCTCGCGTAAGCCTTTTGACGGGAAGAGCAGCACACAACACAAACGTCACTGATGTCAATCCCCCTTATGGTAAGCCCAGACTCGTCAAGGCTCTTATACCCGTAAACCTGAATTGACTTCTTTCTCTCCTAGGTGGCTACCCAAAGTTCATTAGCCAGGGACTCAACGATAAATACCTTCCTGTATGGATGCAACAAGCAGGCTACAACACATACTACGTTGGAAAACTCTTCAACTCGCATTCCATCACTACCTATGATAAGCCATTTGCTGCTGGTTTTAACGGTTCTGACTGTAAGTCCGACGGATCACTGTCTTAACCCCAGAAGCTGATGTGTCTAGTCTTGATTGAGCCAGGTACATATGACTATTTAAATAGTTCCTGGGCGAGAAATCACGATTCACCCATCTTCCATCCTGGGGAGTATAACACCGATCTTGTTGCCGAGAAGTCCTATGGATTTCTCGAAGATGCTCACAAAGCCGGATCGCCGTTCATGATGACCATCGCTCCTATTGCGCCGCACGCACATCAAAACAGTACACTGACTGGGGACATATTCTTCATGCCACCGATCCCAGCTGAGAGACACAAGCACATGTTCCAAAATGTAACAGTGCCAAGAACCGCAAATTTCAACCCTGACGTGGTGGGTAATCGATTTTCAAAAGATTTCACAAGCCGTGCTGATACTGTAATATCCAGCCTAGTGGTGTGGGCTGGGTTAGTCGGCTGCCTCAACAAAATGCCGAAAATGTCAACTACAATGATGAATATTATCGTCTTCGCCTTCGAAGTCTCCAAGCCATAGATGACATGATTGATGGTGTATTTTCCCGTCTTGACGACTACGGAATGCTCAACAACACTTACGTGGTGTACACATCAGATAATGGGTATCACATCGGCCAGCATCGAATGCAGCCTGGTAAAGCGTGCAGCTACGAAGAAGATATCAACGTCCCAATGTTCATCCGTGGGCCGGGTGTGCCGAAGAACAAGACCTCGGATCTCGTTACCACACACACTGATTTAGTACCTACTTTCTTCAACATGGCAGGGATACCTTTGCATAGCGATTTCGACGGAAAAGTCATTCCGTTGACCGAAACTTCGATGCGAAGTGAGCAACACAAACGTCACGAACACGTCAATGTGGAGTATTGGGGTGATAAACTTTCGGAAGGTGTATACGGCGTGTTAGTGAACAATGGCAGCAAGGAAAATTCGCCTAGTAAGTTTCCACTCCTCATCAAATCTTCATAATTCTTGACTTGATGACTTTCGGGTTAACACAACTATGTGATAGTCGGTGCTATTAGTAACAATACCTACAAGTCCGTGCGGATCATCGGCCCGGGCTATAATTTGGCCTACGTTGTCTGGTGCACAATGGATCACGAATTGTATGATCTCGACGTGAGTTCTCCCGCTTATGCCTACATACTGAAGTACCTCAATCTAATGATCATCCTCAAAGACCGACCCTTCACAGATGCGCAACCTGTACCAGTCTTCGAACACATTGCTGGGGCTGCCCACGAAACATGTGATAGCGCGACTTGATGCGTTACTGCTGGTGCTCAAGTCTTGCAAGGGAAACGCGTGCGTTCAGCCATGGCATGTTCTCCACCCAGAGGGCGATGTGTCTGTCCTGAGTGATGCTTTGGATCCCAAATTCGATAACTTTTATTTGAAGGAACAGAATAAGGTGTCATTTAGCTGGTGTGCACCTGGACAAATTCTCTCTGCAGAGGGTGCTATGGCGGCTCTTCTGTATAGGAATGGTGGATCGTGGGAACAGTGGGCTTGATAAATCACTGATCTTTCCCATAATCTCAATAGAACAGGCGAGAGGGTACTGAAGCGGGAAAGGGGAAATTTGGACAAAGAGCTCGCAAGTTAAGCTTGACCTGGCTCATTAGGCATGCATATGAACATGGATATGAATCAAAATTCAAAAATCTGGCACATGGGCTTTTACTGTACAGCTTAAAGAGAAGAGTCTTGTGACCAAAAGTGTATCACTCGCGAAGGTCATACACAAAAAGTTCTTCCTCCATCTGCTGTTCTGTTACTTCGAGAGCATTCGAACTTGTCTCCGGGGGTTTCTGATGGCCCAAGGATGTACCTCCTCCGCCTGGTCTCCATCCTTAGGTGTTGTCAGGTGACATTGCAGAGACAAGTAAGCCCCCTGCAAGGTCTTGTCGCAACGGACCCTGTAGTATATCAGTGGCACGGTTGCTTCTCACATGAGCAGAATGATCCCTTGGACGTCAAGCTGCATGCCCAAATTACCTACTCTGGGGCGATGGTTCGTGATCGTGTGAAAATGTGAGAAAATATGTCAGACGACTCGACCATGATGTACCGGCTTCGAAAATTTACGTGGCGGATAGAAGAAAGCAAATTGCTACCCCGATGAAATAAACTGTACAGACACCGATATCAACGTTCGTCGCGATTTTGTCTCGTGGCGGAATTTCCGGTTTGAAAATGTAGATTGGCAGAGCAAAGAAGAGCAAAGACCCAAAATATCTGAATAAATGTTCACTAAGCAGTGTGAGCTCACTTCATAGATGAGTCCCTATAGGGAAGAGATAATACCAGATTCATCATGAAGGTAGCCCCAACTCTTGAACGAGTTCAGCATCGATCCTGATGGTGGTCTCTCTGGCGTGAGCCCTTCTTCAGTCAATCACCCTTCATTGAGATCTACTTACCGGTATCCCGTCTCGATGAAATGGCTGCCCTCCCTTCACACCTAATTAGCATTGATGTCCACACATGACATGGTCAGAATAAGTGCTTACTGCTGCCAGAGCGCTATTACTGTAATTAACACGGCCAAATCTTAGTTAATATTTTCAAGACTCACGAAGTTCTTCCCAACGTTTGAGTTCCATTTGTTCGCCTCGTTTTATATGGCTAGTGGTGGTTCAGGTTTGTAATATTGCTCCGTTACTGGAATATCTCACAATTCACATGCTTCAGATATATTGAGATCTGATATGACAATTCATTTACAGTAACACAAAACTGGAGAATTAGATCGAGATGTAATGATGATTCCCGGCGTCCATGAAATCATCTAGTCTTTCAGGTGAATCTCTTCTTTGTTTCCCCACACATTCTCAGTATCACGATTTGTTTTTACATTCACCACATAGTACGTCCAAATAGAATCAACGATCCCTGGCTGAAGCCACTCGTAGTCATCAACATTCCATTTGGCCACAAAAGCTTACAGCGCGACTTTCATATCAATTCCTCAACTCCCCGTGAGCTTGGCTCATGACCTTCATCTTTGCTGTGTCGTTTTCAATGACTATGTGAACTTTATTCTGTACAATTTGTGTAAACTTTGTTGGCGTTTTGTAAACAAGTATTGCAATGTGTCCAGGTGTGTGTGAGACCTTACCTTGCTACAAAAACGTGGCTACAGCCACCTTCCTCCACACTCTCACCTTGCTTAAGGTTCTCGTAGACTTGTCTTTGCCGGAGCTCAATCGCCGCCAAATTTCGACATGGAATTGCTACTCATGACTTCCAAGTTATTCTGACAATGCGTTTTCCAAATTCAAGATACCAGAATGACCCGTCGTAACAGGCGCACCGTTATCTTTGTTGATTTTTAGGCTTGTTTCAGGGGCTTAAACGAGAACCCTAGCGTAACTTCGTGAGTGAGCTCATTACGGCGTGGTCGCAGTTTTTGTCGTCACGTCCGCGCTCAGGGAAGGGATTTCCGTCCTGGACTCTACAAAATCTGTATTTTCTTTACCAATTCCCCGGTCTCGATGACAAAATGGGAACGAGCTTGCAATTTGGCGATGACACCACTTCCCTTAGATACATGCGAATTGCCGAGGTTGCTACTCAAGAAGGGGTTTTAGGCGACTACCCCTTTAAAGCGCATGATATCCTATTCGGAATCATGCCCCTCGGCCTGTGCCGCAACGAGCACCTACCTTTGGCGGCTAAAACCAAGCACAATTTTGGAAGAAACCATAAAGCTCTGCATGCAATACGACATGGTGGAAATTTGTTCATGCTGAGCTGCTTTCTTCTTGGCGCGATAAACATAATGACCTGAGCTGCTGCCCTCCATCTTTCTTGGTGAAGCTTGTCTTTCTTCTGCTTGCATCGACCAAAGCCAAGCTAGCTCTAGGCCGAGTTCACGGCAGTCCAGTCTCTTCAACTCCCAACTCTGATCCCAGCTAGAACCCTCTGAAAGACTAGCCATGGCAATCTCACGTGCGCATGTTCTACCTCTGCCTCGAGGCTTCATCACTGTTCGCATCCTCCAGCTACTATTCGCCTTCACCATCTTTTGCCTCTCAATATTCGTCACCACAGAGCAAGCGCCCCATGTTGAAGGTGTTTGGGATTATGGAATGCAAATCATTGTGGCAACGGTACTCACTTCCCACGTGCTCGCACCAAAATCATCCTGCTAAAATTTCTCCAGGCCGGATTTACAGTGGTAGCCCTCATCTACATCATCCTCCCCAACTATGTGACACTAAGAGTATACAACTACTGGGTAGTTCTCGGACTCGAGCTGTTCTTCATGGGCATCTGGTCGAACGGCTTCCTATCTACTAACAGTAGCACTCGGTTCAAGATGGGCACTGGGTGTGTCTATGTGTGGAGCGCTAGCTTGCAGGACTTTGTCGAAGATTGTACGGATCATACAGCAGATGCTGCGTATATGGCTGCTGCGCGTGCTAGGTATGCGGTGATTGGATTGGTGGGCTCTCTTTTGATACTTTGGGTGGTGTCTTTCATTGTTACATGCGTGAGTATCGCAAGGCATAGGAAAGTGGGGGGTCATTGTAAGACAATCCAGTAGTGGGTGTCTTGGATATCTCAATGAATGATTTGCGTCGAGATTGCAAATTCCAGGCCTTGGCACAACTTCCTCCTTGAATTCTATGATTCCTGATCTGGCAGCTACAGCAAGCTTTTCGCATGATCATCAAATACCTGGTCTGGCACAGAATGTTATATTCTGACTTTAGTGGATTCGCCGACTAAGGCTGATGGGTACTTTCTGGTATGGCGACTTTCTGTCGGTGATATCGTTCTTTCCTCATCATACCCCTGAATATAGCTTCTGACTTTCGATTCCGATAACTGCTGATTGGGAATGCATGCGATGCCCGAGCATCTTGTAGTCTTCACTATGCTCGAAATGTTTCTGTGTAGACGGGATAGTGATCTTAATTTGAGTAACAGTTGAATTGAGGTAGTTGCGTGTCCCTTCACCATGCCCTCCGCCCTTGAAAGCTTCTTCAATCTCGCATTCAGCACAATGGGAAGCTGAGCGATGCATTACAGCCGGGAAGATATCATTTGGCCTCTAGATCAAGATGTTTGACGCGTTCACGATGACTAAAACGATGAAAATCTTTGGCGGCCGCGAGTGATTTATATATATGCTATTGTAGCTTGCCGTGGAGGAAATTGGTATGGTCGAAACCGTCCGAATTGAATTAGATTCCCGGAACTTGAAGAATATCAGAACGCTGACGATGCAAACTAGACCTCACGTACAGAGAAAACATCAACATATCACCATAGCTGACGACTTCCCAGGGAAATGTTATTCTCAGTTCCTATAGCCCTTGTACTTAATTCGCAAAGGGTTGGGCTCCACCGGCGTTGTCCGCAGCCGACTCAGCATTTATATCCGTTTTGTCCTCAACAAGGACATCAGGATCCTGGAACCTGGCCATATACTCATTGCTCATATAGTCGACTGGAGTCGCATCTGATGACATGCCAATTTGCTGACCCTGTGCCGATGTTCCCCCCATTGACAACATCCCTTTCCAATCTGACTCGTTACTCGGGTTCGAGTATCCATCAGTTGCAGTAATTCCATAAAAGTTATCGTCTAGAGTTCCACGGCTTGCGGAGTGCATTGCGTCTGACGGACCAGGCTGATAATACTGCTGGTGGTGGTTTGCCGTGCGTGGCTGTTCATACTGCTGTTGCTGGATATGACTGCGCGATTGCTGTCTCTGAGTGCGTTTACCGCTCCTATTGGACACAAGGTTTTGCTGAGGCGTAACAGAATGTGCTGGTGTAGATGTTGCCTGTAGGGGCATTGGAGACGAGGACCTTTCTGTGCGCCGGAACCTATTCATGGCATTTGCGCCGCTACTGACAATTGGTGTGGTATGAGTTGATGGATGTACCATAGAAGGATGTTGGGCACCTGGCATTGGGGCTCTCAAAACTGCCGGATCCGTATGCGTGGGTATGACAAGTTGACTCAATGCTTGAATATCTGCTTGAAGTCTCTTTACTTCCTGAGCTATTGCATCTGGACTTGATAGCTGGTTACTCATCAGGAATGAAGGGACCCGCGATACATTTGAATTGTGTTGCACGCGTAATTGTTGACTGCTTGGATACTCTGCCGTAAAGTTCGGCGTCTGCGGAGATGCGTTTTGATGCCATTGTCGGTTTTCTGAGGGTAAGGCTTGGGGCTCCTGAGCAAAACCGGTAAATGCATTTGACGGCTGAGAGCCTGTGACAGGAGGGGTACCTAACAACGGTGCACTTGTCCAACTTTCTGGGTCAGAACTGCTTGGACGTTGATTTACAACTCCAGAGTGACAAGGGGATGATGGTGGTGGAATCGACATCCGATCTGGTGGCGTCTCAGCAACCCCAAAGTTTAGTCGATTTGACGAATTTGGCGACGAGGGGAAAGCGGCAGCCATAGCGACCCTCGACAAGTCTCTGTTAATAGAAAATGGTGTTCCCACATGACTATATCTTTCATTACCGGAGAAAGGAGAACTTGATGCCATGCTGCTGCCGCTTGGCGTAGGCATGCCTCCAGAGGCTGCCCGTGATCGAGTCATCACCACAGCCATTCGCAAGCGATCTTCTAACCTTGCGTATGTTTGTTGATCAATCGTCATGAGTCCATCTCTTGTGTCGGCCTGGACAAAATTTCTGAAGGTTCGTAGAATGGACTCGATCTCAGGGGTACTGATGGGCACAGGTAACGAAGCATCGTCCTCCCCGAAGTCTTTGAGATGAAAGTTAAAGGTGTAGGTAGAATGGACTTCAAAGCAACTTACATGGGCTTTTCGGTTCTTCTTTATGCGGAAATAACAATTTCCATATCTTCATCCACTTTTCCTGCTCACGGCGCTCAGTACATTTATTTTTTCGGTCACCTTGTATTTTCTTGATTTCTTCCACTTGCATCATGCTAATACCTTCTCGAACAGGTCCCTGTATCTGGGGTTGCCCAAGGCGGGGACATGCGTAAGACTGAGCATGGCTAAATGCAGCTTCCATAGCATCGAAAGATGCGCCGCACTGCGTGCAATCAAAGATCCTGTGTACCTTGAGGAGATGGTCCCTGAAACCATCAGTACAGCCTGGCAAGGACTGAGGAGGAAGGGGACGAGGTCTTGTCACGTACGTAATGAGGTCTTTGAGTTTAATGCTTCCGTACACACCGCATTTTGCCCACTTCACTTGCTCACTAGCTCCTGCGGTACTTTTTATGTCGTAAACCAAGGGATTCATCTTGTGAAAATGGCAGGCGAACCTTGGGCCGACATAAGGGCGCTTCGGGTTGGGATGTTGTCCATCACCATCCTCCCCATTTTCATGTTCATTGTCATCGAGATCCTCATCAGCCCGCTTGTGCTTCCTCGATTGTTTTCCCGCCTCATTCTGACCTAAACTGCTTTGCGTTGATTCATTGAGACTTCCTCCTTGGTTACTATCTCCAGACGTCGCACAACTTACAACCCCTGGTGACTGAGGTAGTCTTCGGCGCTCCCACTCTGCCTGAAATAAGGATAGCGATCTTGCGAAGAGATCAGGATCAGACGCTAAGGTAGATCGCAGAATTCTATATTCGAAAGCCTCATGAGATTCTGAGTGGTCCGCTGTCCACGAAAGCGTGAGTTCAGGACGAGGTGTCTCATCCGAAATACCAGACTGCATGCTCATGTCATCAACGTCTTCGCAGATGTTCATTATAGTTTCGCTGTCCAAATCGAGAGTACCATGCTCTGGAGGTACTTGCTGGTTAGGTGCATTTGGGAACATATGCGACGTGGTTGATGCGCTGTCCTGGTTCTGAAAAATGCAATCCCAGTCTAAATATTCGGTTGGATGATGGATGACACTAGACACTGCATCCATGCACGTCTGCAAAGTATGAGAATCGTAATATTCGGTATCTAGAGTCTTCTGTTCAACAGTGGGGAATTCGCCACTGCCAATCAATCTGGTCAGCGTTAGACAGAATTGTCACAGGTGATTTTGCAGTGAATCTTACAACTGGCTGGGCTCTACAAGAGGAGCAGCTTCGTCGGAATCAAAACAAATAGCCGATTCGACCCAAGTACTCGGGGCCATGACAGGTACAGTTGTTATTGGCGATGAAAATAGAAAGCTATTTTGCCAGTAGCTATCCAGAAGATGAAGACCGAACCATGACAGATCGGAAGTGCCTGTAACGACATCCACCGATTCGTCTCTCCCATCAGAAGACGACAACGACGTCGTACTCATCCAGTCTGCATTTGAATTACTCGACACGATTGAAGGTGTGGCCGATGTGCATGTCCAGTCATCAAGCTCGCTATGATTCTGATTTGTCCTACACGGGACGCTCAAATGGTTAGACTGTATTGTATGAGCGGGCATTAGATGCAAATGAGAGAGCACATTGGATGGTTTGTGTGTTCGTGACTCATGCCCTATGACATGGTTAACATACACGCTCGCCGAACTTCCACTGGTCTTTACATGGGTGTTCGGGTGCCCGGACTCCAGGAAATAGAATCTGCCAGATCGCAAACCAAATACTGATATCGTAGCACCTTTCACTTATCACAAGACGACAAATAGATTGCCATTGACTTGTATCGACAACGTCATGACTGTTCGATTGTTCTCGACGAGATTGCTGATCAAGATCTGGCTGCAGCTGTTCCCGATCCGAGTCAATGTTGAGGTCGCGCGGATAAGATCTTGATGTGACCAAATGTCGACGCTGAATATGGTTTCTGTTCCGGTCAATTTCGTCAACCATAAGGCAAAAGTTCTTACTTGATGCTCGCAAGATTTTCCCATCCAGGACCCTCGCATTTCTTGTATCTTCCGTCGCATGCCGTTGAGCAGTATCGGGAAGGAGACCGCTTGTGGAAGTGGCAGGCAAATCGCAGAATTTTTAGCGACCTGGCTCCAATCTTGTTGGGAGCTCCCTTCTCGTTAGGTGATTGTTGATCTTCATCGTCATCACCCCTGTGACCTCCATGGATTTTGTCAGATTATAGTCGGCAAGTTCGAGCCCATGCATTGCGCTGGAGAGCTGCCACCGATAGCCATGTTTTCGGGACCACTCGAGTGACCGCTACGTATCCTGTGCTGGACTTGAATCGTCAAGATGCTCAGAAACTCTCCATCAAGCTGGGAAGCCTTGGCATTTGGAGAGTTACAGGCCCATAGAAGAAGATACTTTGCTATTTGCATCTGGAAAAGTCGAAGGACAACACCTGGGGGACAACTCAGCCCAAAGTAGGAGCGAGTTTCAGGGCTTGTTGGAGCACATAACGTCGACATGCAATCAAACAGGACGAACCCCGGACCGCATATGGTGTTGTCAAACACACCCATTTCCCCTGTGACTTTGACTCAGTGTTCCGTCGTCGCAAACTAATTGAATGCCCAAAATTTTGCACAAGGCGAAATAGAATCTGGAAACTCACAAGTCCGAAGTGTCGTGCGCCGAAAGGGCGCCTCCACAAAACCAGCCATCTGACTGGAGAGCAACGACTTTTGTCCAGTCAAAATTATGATTAGGGCGACAGTTTGGACGAAAAAAATGTTGTGATTCTGATATTTTTTGATTGCGATAGGATTTCAGTGATGAGCTGTGTCTGGTGAAGAATCAGCATTAACCAAACGCACTACCTACTCTACAACCTGCAGTAGCTGCCTCCACTCACCAAGCAATCTATCTCGTCATTCGAATCCTCTCACCGGTCTGGCGCTGTTGGGCTTCCCGCGAGACTTCGCTCGAAGCCATCGCCTTTTGCAGGGATCAACTTTCGTGCGAGAACTCGCTCTGACTGCCCACGCTTGGGATGCAACAGAATGTCTATCCGGTATGCAATCTGTCACCGATATCCCTATACGAAATAAAGACACAAGATGAATAGAAAGATAGAATTCAACAGATAAACCCGTCCTTCCATCTCGCCGACCAAACTCTCCTTGGTCCTCTTCAGCTGCTGGAACTTTGCCTGGATGTCACTTCGCAGCCGTATTTCTTCCCTACAAGAACGCACTGCCTCATGGCTTAGGCTCAGCATGGCATGCTGCTGGCCCAGGCGAGTAAAGTGCAGTACAATGTTCGACCTATCGCTCGCCGCGAGTTTCCGCCTCGTCTAGTCCACTTGAGTACCCTGTCCACTGTGAACATCAAAATTGCATCCAATTATTGCGATTTGGGCCTGGGGCGAGTGTACGCAGAATATTTGCTTTAAGTTCAGGTGCGAGGCATCGCAGAGCTCTTGCAATGACGAGACTTTATAAGGAAAGTGTCCCCTTCTAAGTGGCTGCGAATTCATTTCTAGCAGTGCAAAAAACATAAGCACCAAACATCTCAACATAACCAAATCCAGTCATGCGAGTCAAAGATGCATCCTCAGACGTTCCAAAGACTTCGAATATGTCTCTTCGGCTATCTTTTCAGGTCTGCAGCTCCGCACAGCCACTCATCGATATCAACGGGAAAGAAAAGGGAGAGGGGAAGGGCGGCACATCAGCTGGAGAAACTCAGCCCAGCGATCCCGGTAATTTCTGATGCAACCCATTCAGCAAAACAGACGTACTAAAACATTTCAGGGTACGGGCGATAAATTTTGTCACATCGATAACCTCATCGTCTCACGTTGTACCAACTTCATCACATCGACGATTTGGGGAAAACGCAAGTGGAATACCTTAGTCGACGAGAAACGACTTTAATGTACAGTGCGTTGCATTTTGGCGATCAAACGGTGTATGTTCAAGGGCCATCTCTACTTTGTATCGATTGCCGGTCTGTGTGAAAATAAAATAAAGGCTTCTTCACTTCAAGTTCCTCATCCGGAAATGTGCAATGTGAGATTCCCACTTGGAAAAATTGCATCGAGAACGGGTTTGATTCAGTGGCGAGGGAGGTGTCTCAACGCCCCCTTAGGTAAGGCAGCCACTGCAACAAACAAGATCCAATCACAGGAAAGCAGCCTCCAGCTGAGAGTGCTAACTAGCCTTTCTACTGTATCAGTAGACACGGCACAAGTCTGCCTTGTATCGTGAATCAGGCTGGCCGATAAAGAGACGGGCTGTTGAAGAAGAATCAGGACAACAAGGCTGCAGAGGGAGACACACACAACATCGGACGCAATATGAAAACAGAAATGCCGGCATTGCGAGACCAAGAGCCGCATTTTCAGAGTACTACTCTTGCACCAAGACTGGGTGAGCCGTCCACAACCATTGAATGGCGGCTGATTTGCAGAACGAAGTTTGAGACGTCCTACATACTTCGTAAGGGTAGTGATGACTAATAGACTTACATGGCTGAAATTCTCAGGCACCCAGGCCATCATGCTCGTGCCTAGTGACCTCGGGATGCTGTTGGTTTCTTCGGAGCAGAGGCCCAGTTGACATGATAATATTTATGTATAATACGGCAGTCATGGGTCATGAGCGAGCCAGTGGGGGAGAACTTGGCGAAAGTCAGGTCAGAAATTGACAGGAGTGGCTAGGCAGAAGAACATGTTTTGGCTTCCACTGTTGCGCCAATCTCAATGATCGAAACAGCCCAGGATTTGGCTCAAAATCCAGCTTGAGATTTGATCAAACCGCAAATGAAAATACAATGGAGATATAAGCCATTCGTCAACTTAAAGAAGCGGACATCATTACAGACTCTATTTATGAATAACATCCGGATAGGCGATTACATTTGACTGGTGAAGATGGAGTAACCTTCGGTAAGCATGTCAATAAAGCCCTTCCAGCCCGAGGCCCTGAAGTCTCGCTTCACAAAGCCCCTCGAGCTTCTCACGCAACGCGCTGTGAACACTCCAAACACAGCAGAAAAGATCATCAAGGTAGCACAGACATCGAAACGGATTTATTCAGCCGAACTTTGTCCGATTCTCAAAGAATCAGCACCAAAAGTTTAAGGTTCTCCTTCCCATCCCAACTTCTCCCAATCCATCCAGTCACCCTCGGCACATCATTCTCTCAGCACTTACCATCCAATCACAACCACCGATCCTCTCGCTTGCCTATCGCAATTTCAGGGTCAAGCGCCACGCCCACTGCAAGCTGCAGCTCCAGGATGTCACGGTGTCACATTCCCAATCTCCACGATGCCGTCATAGGCTGGGGTGAGCTGTTCATTTTCCTGATTTCGAGATTTTTCTGCGTCGTTCTTGTGCCAAGATCAACTTAGATGTTGGCCGCTGCAACATCGGATGGTTTGATGGCTTGAAGATGATCGTCATTCTATTGGAACTTGCCAACTTGGGTGAGGAAAGGCGCCAGTGATATAGGAGGGGTAGATGGGTATATAGCCTGGGTGGAGCGCAGGCGGAACGAAGGGGATGGTTTGATGTGAGTGTGATTGAGATTTAGCCAGTGCAGCGACGACGGACAAGACAACATACGACTACGTCACGAAGTGAAGTATTCACAGTAAATTCTTTCGAGAGGCAGAACAGTCAATCAATTCCAACACCGCAGTCTTCGAGTCACCAACAGCACTATTCAAGTACAATTCGAGACTTGAAGCCACCTCGAAAAATTGCCAGCGCATTCCTCAACTTCCCGCGACGACAACATCACCGATAAAAACCTACGATATCCCCAATCCGCGCGCAATCACCAGATAACTCACAGCACGATACGCAACACAACGAGAGCAAAATGCGTTTCGAAATAACAAAGGCGTACATCGCGCACAGCGTTTATCGCTTCATCCAACTCGTATTTGCGCTCGCAGTCTGCGGTTTGTATGGCGTTGATTTGAACCGCGCGAACAAGGCGGGAAAGTACAGCGATGGAAAATGGGTACGTCTTCCACGTCCTAAATCTCCCATCCGCATATCGCGCGCTCCTATAATTCCAACATGCTAACCATTCCTCCCTCTCCAGATCTACGCCGAAGTAACCGCCTCCCTCTCAGCCTTCACCGCACTCCTCTACCTCGCACCCTTCACAGCACGCATCCCCTTCATCTTCGTTTGGGACCTGATCCTCTTCATCCTATGGATCGCGCTCTTCGGCCTCTTTGGAAACATGTATATCAAGGAGGATGCGGAGGGGAATGCAGGAATCAAGAGGATGAAGAATGCGGTTTGGATTGATTTGGTGAATGCGTTGCTTTGGTTGGTTAGTGCGATGGCTATGGCGATTTTTTGGGTGAGGCATAGGGGGCAGAGGAGTCTTTGGACAGGGAGGGCGAAGGTTTAAATGCCCTAAAGTTGGGGGGAGGAGTCATCGATGAAGCGGGGGAATGGCTTGGGAAGGAAGAGAGAGAAGTGGTAATGGCAGGTGGATTGGAGAGCGAGCACTGCATACATGATTGATACCCACGATGACGTTACATGAGAGAGGGCATTGTTTTGAGGACGCGATGACAGAAGTTTTTCTTTGGAGGAAGGGGTTATGCTTGGTGGAGAGAAGGAGAGTTTTACATGATTTTGAAGGGTTCTGTCAGGGATCCATTCTCGTTTGATTGATACCATCTTGCGAGTATTCGATGCGCGATGATACCAGTCTTACCTGCTTATGACTTGCGTTTTCATCGGTATTTTAGCATGCTTTTGTTTTTGAAATGAATATTAACATTGACTTTGAAAGTATCGTCCAGATGCACTTGATCTGCCATTGCTGTGAATTGGTAAATTGATGGAATCCTCAGAAAGTGGTCTCCCAATTTCAATGCTGTACATTCCCAAATTGCTTCATCACCACTTGTTAACATAAACGATCAATATCAGTCCAAGTAACAAAGACCACTGAGAACTAATGGGGTGAGATGACTGTGAGACTCTCCTCCAATCCAACCTGATCTTGAAGACCTCCTTCCGTACTTCCTCTCTTGATAACACCACCCCACACCGGAAACCATCTCCGGCCTTCTCTTCCAACCAATAAATCATTCCCTCCATTCTTCCCAATCACCACTCACCAACCTCAAAGATTAACAACCAAGCCCGTCCATCACATTGTGGTGTGGTTTCAAAGATCCAAGCCGATCACCAACTGCCATATGAAGGGTCCGCGGGGTTTGAAATTTCACATGACCATCTCTTCATCTGCCGCTCCGTTCTGTTATCGATCAGACCATGTGTGATTTCTTGACCGAGAGATGAGAGACGAGAGACCGAGACGGTCTTTCTGATCTGACCAAATGGGGAGTTCGGTTCGGTTACAGTATAATCTCAAGGAGTACCAAGGCCTAAGATTCGAACTCGCTTGCTAGTCGGAAGATCGGTTAGTTAAGGTACGCTGTACGGTGCTGTGAAATAATACGAGGCAGTGGAATGCATGGCAATGTTTTTGGATGTGGGGTACTGCTCTCTAGTGGTGTTGAGATACTGAATTGTGAAACGAGAGGAGGGGAAGGAAAAGAGGGGTCCACGGGAAGAGAGGGCTGAGTGATGCTTGGATGGATGGTTGGATGGTTGGTTGGAGGGTTGTAAGGATGAGGAGCAGGAGGATAGCGGGCATGCTCCCTGTTAAGGGAGATCTACAGGAGGATCAATTTGAGTTTCCCGAGGAGCCGTTGGGTTGAAGGCTTGATGCTTGAGTCTCTTTGACGGGCGCGAAAAAGTAACACGAGCGTATTTTCTTTTGGGAGTTAAAAATAAATACAAAGTCCTTCTTAAGGAATGGCGATGGGATAGCTAGCATACAGCGGAAAATTAAAATTGTCTTAGTATGACTTCATCGTCGCTGACGTTCATCACAAGTGGATCTTTGACGACGAGGAAAGGAATGCAAAGAACAAGAACAACGCATACGTGCCCGAATCGCAAGGCAAGGTACTTTGGAAAATGTGAGATAGAGGCAACTTTTTTGACGTGACAACTTGGCAAGACCCTGCAAAGCCTGCAGAAGTGTGGATCATGTTGATGCGTAGGGAAATAAATCGACACTTGGGCTTGGCTTATCTGCAACTACTTCCTTCCTGGCGCTCGATATCGTCGATTATGATACGATATCAGATATGGATATGCACAGCCTTGGAACGTGGCTTTGATAGACAGAGCGTTTGGTGGACGTTGTTCAAGGTGCGTGGTTGGAAGGAGGTATGAAGGCAAATCATATAGAATGCATGTGATGGCGCTCAAAGAAGATACCAAACAGAGGAAAGAGAAGATATTATTTCGATCTGGCCACTGACGAATGAACAACTCGCAATTGATTCCATTTCGAGTACCTTTGCTCTGCCCCAAGAAGATACGAATTCTCTTGGTGCTGTACTCCGGATAAGAAAGGGAAAGAACGAAGCATGAAGACCACGAGTCTGAGACTTCTTCAGGCACCACCCAGATCAATTCACCAAGTCAAATTGCAAGCGAAACCTTCAAGGACGTATCCCTTCTTTGAAGATATTGTGGAAAGGGTTCCCTCATCAAACAGAACACAGTCCTCCCTCGCTTCTATTAGGAGGCGGGCAGGTTCGACGTCATTTTGATTTTGACGACATCATCGCATCAAACCCTCACCTCCGAAAGCAAACAGTGGTGCAGCTACAGCAAACAAAGGGAACAACAACAACTTTACGATTCAGACCACCACCAAGAAGCCACCACAAATCACACCGACTCTTTTCCTATAGAGCATTTTGGAAGTCCCTCAAGCAGAAGACCGAAAATCAGAAACTCTGGTAGGGTAGGGCACGTAGGGATCGATTGACAAGCAACTCGAGCCTACCCACAGCCCAGCATAATCGGCACATCCTTCCGACCAGCAGCAACCACTCACAACTCTGCCTCAACCCAGCGACCATCCGGGATCATCACTTCACTCGCCCAAAGCAACAGTCTGTCACCTTCGATCACGCGGTCCCCTAAAATACCCTCTTTCGAGCTTCGTTCGTCTCCTCCTCGCACACCATCGTCCTTCTGGCAAGGCTCGATTACTACTCGAATCAGCATCACTCACCTTGCACCAGCGTACACCATGGCCAGTCGATCATTCAAGCCAGCGTCGTATCTGGCATCCGCTGCTCAGCAGGCGCCGAACCGGAGCCCGCGTCCAAGCTTTACGAGGTCCAGCAGTAATTCCAGCACCGTGAGCACCAAGAGTGAGGACTCCATTGTGGCGAACTTTAGAGGATTAAGTACGGCGGATGGTAAGGAGAAGGGAAAGGGCAGAAGTGAGAGTATGGGCCCACCACGATCTATTACACCAGGTATGTTGTACTCACCTCTGTTGTTCCTCATCTTCTCTTCGCTCTCCCTCGCGCGGTGCGAGTCTGTCCTCCCCGAGGCTCCGGTGTCCATGGACTTCTTAAACTCGATCGTTCGTTCATCGCACGGAGCAAACCCCCCGGCCACTTGATCCCAGTACAGTACAGTACCAAGTGGAACTTCTGGTGGGCTCTGGTGGGCTTCTAATGCATCGTGGACGGGAATGGCGTAGCGCTACCCCGCCACGAAATGCCACCTACGCAGCGCCCCAGTCCCCTACTGGGCCCTTCAACGTAGCCCCAGCCATTCCCACCATTGGGTCCCACGCACCGGGGACGGCACCAGACAGAAAGCGGAAGACAAAGCGAAAGCGCACAGAACGAATGAGGGAAAGATCGAGGATGGGATAGGATGGGGCATGTTTGGGTATCCTTCTGTGCTAATCTTTCTCTTCTTCAAATAGTCAATGGCCCGTCCTCTGTCTCACACTCTCCCCTCCGCGACACACCCGGAAGAAAGAGAAGTCAACCTATTGCTATTGAACCACCCTCACGAGGTACTGCCGCATACACACCTCTATCTGCACGAGGAGACCTACCTGGGTATGTTTAATTTCACGAGGCCCTCTGTTGTCGTTCCCAAATGTTTGTTTCGTGGGGAAATGGAGACCAAGGTTCACTTGACTCGTGTTTTGTTTGTCGAGTGATTCGGGCTGTTCCGGCATGACGAGTGCCCACGGTGGTCACGCACTTCATCTTTGACTCGCACTGTGGCACTGGGTCTGTTGACGTGGGACCCGAACTTCCGTCATGGCATTGAATGATGAGAGGGAATGATGGAGTCTTTATTAAAATGCAGCAAGACACATCATAAGACTTATGCTGACCTTCGTGCAGTGGATATTTCCCAAACCACGAAGAGATTACAAAGCCATACCGTTCCCATCCATTCTCATATCATCACGGACGATCTCACCAAAACGAATCCACAATGACCATGTCACCGACCTTCAGTCCTACATCGGACTCAACTCCCAAGGTGCCTACCCACTTGCTCAGCCCCTCAGCCTTTGGTCAACTATCCCCCACGATCCCCGAGACCCTTCGCATTCCCATGGGCAAATACCATCCCTCGAACTATAAATCGCCAGCCTCAACCGAAGTCTCCACCCCCACCTCAAACCCTCGAACTCCACTTCCTCCCACCAACCTATCTATTCCAACTACGTCGAGCAAGCGAGGATCGAAGGAACGTCCCGGTCATGAGCGAAAGTCGTCGGATATCAAACGCAAGTTGCAACAATACCAGAGAGAGATGATCGCCCAGGCTAGAGCTGCCGCTCCCACCATGAAGGATGGCAGAATCTCGAAGGAGCCAAGCAGTCCACGATTACAGCCGCTGGGTAGCCCAGGACCCATCACTCCATTCGATTTGGAAGAGGCAGATGGATACATTGTCGCTGGTAGCTCTGCAGTCAGAAAGGAGAACGAGAGACAATTGGAGATGATGCTCAACAAACCTTATACCGGTGCTAAGCCTAGTCCGGCTGAGAAAAGAGTGTGAGGTGCTGCTTCCCATGGAGTTGGGGTCTCGATATGAAGGATGTGAATGACCAGCTGGCATGGTCTTTATGTACATTGCTGGCTGGTCCAGCACCGTCATCGATCCTGCATATTCACTCGCTCTTCGGCTCGACACCCACTACATCATTTACGAATATCACGGCCTCGCATCACAATACATCGGACGCACGACGCCGCCTTTGTCTACGCGAAACGCACCAAGTGCTGGTGTTGATATTACCTCATTCGTTATGCATCGTTCACGGAGTTTATGGAGTCTAGGCTGGATCGGACTGAGCCCGGGCCTGGACTACCCCTTTTGCTTTTTCTCGTTGACTTCATCTGATTTCCGGACGACTTTTCCTTTGTTTCGGTGGGGTCTCGCTTTCTTCTTCCTTATGGATACCGATGTGGAGATCATTCACTGCATGGATTGGGTGGTACTTGCATGGAATGGATAGATAAAAATACCCTTAGGGCTGGTTAGCTCGTCTGCTGCTCATGCCGCGGCGTCTTGAGGTTTGGAAGGGCTGAATAGATTGCTTGCAGCGGACTTGAGATGAGTGGAAGATTGGATGGAAGGGACATCTGGATATATATATCCTGGCCGTTGCTGGATTGGTGGGATTGGATGGTGACCAAAATTGAAGTGACGATTGAGAGTGGAGATCGGAGAGAGTGCAGAGTGAGAAGTGCGTATGAATGAGATATCCTTCCATGATGTCTGAAATTCTTTGATTCTGCTTGAGTGAGGTGCTACTAAGTGATTTGAGAAGATCAGGTGACGCGTGACATAAATGTATTTACCATGACGGGCTATTGAACAGCGTTAAGACGCAACTATATTATGCTGTATTTGCTGACCGAATTCGGTATTTCACAGCCGATCTCTTGCCACCTGACTTCCGGAATTTCTCCGCCTCTTCATTGGAATGCTTCCCTTATCACAACAAGAACATCCTCGTGGGCGAATGATGATTCACTTCCAATACAGTGAAACGGTCTGAGGTCAGGATGACGGCTAAACTTAGATTACTGGTGGCTACTGCTACTGGGCAGAGAGAATTATATAAAGCCTACCACTTCTTGCAGGCTTGGGACTCGACACCGATGTTGGATGAAGACAACGTCTTAATTATACTGGGTGGCTGGGTGTTTGGCTGGTTTCTTGGTTGTTGTGGTGGATTGTGGATGTTTGGAAATTGAAGGAGTGGTTGGAATTGAGACTGGGACTAGTGGCAGTGGTAGTGGGGTGATTGTTGTCAAGTGGGGTTTTGTTGTTGTTTTTCAAGGGCTGTCGCTTAGTTAACGGGTGAGCGAATTATGCGACATTTTGGAGGGCGTGAGGAAGCAAGGCAGGATGCCTTAGCGGATCGTGGTGAAGATGGGGGGTATACTTTGGCTCTTGTTAGGTCAGAATGGTGAGGATTGAGTGGAGGAGTGGTGTCGATTAGAATTGGAAACGGAACTCCTCTAGTGTGTGTCGATTGATTCGTTGAGCTGTCGAGTATTTTGAGATGTGGGTGAGAGGAGCATATTCATACCGGTAGCCGTTGGTGTTGAAGCTTCAGAGGGCAATGGAAAGGGAATACCGAAGAGAGGATGAGAGGCTGAAGAGGAAGATTGCGAATTGCTTTGCGGCTTTTGAAATGAGGTGTGATAGAAGAAGCGTGAATTCCAAAATATCAACACAAGGAGATTCGTCTAAGCTATGCCTCAGAAAACCACAATTGATTTCGTGGAATTTGGTTTTTTGGCTTGTCGAGATAATCCTTGGTGAGCATTGAAGTATACATATAATCACATTCCCGATGCTTTGCTCCGCAGAGTACCTTACGCGGGAAGCATAAGGTCATGGATTCCGCCTCGGAACCAAGGCTGTCGCATTGTGCAAAGGTACTATATGTTAACTTTTACAAAGAAACAAGTTGCGAAATAAGGGTTTTCGTGAGTTCTTAAATGAAATAAGAGGATAGTTACTGCAGAGGAAAATGACATGGCACGAGGAGTTCTGTTGTCATGGTATATGCTTTTGTCAATTGTAGACCAATTGTCATTTATAGCATTTTCTCATCTGAACCTATGCTGCATGTGTGAGCTTCTGTTGTGAATTTGACCCACTTGTGATAAATTTCGGTGATCGACATGTTCGTTTTGCTCTTTTTGTCCAGGAAATCACAAGTTCACTCTGTCAACGGTCGAGCGCGGGGGTGAGGGGTTTAAATATGGATGCCGGCCACCTCCTCAGTGCTTGTAAAGCACTTTCAAAGGATTGCTTTGAAATATGGATATTTCGCTTCGATTTGAATTCTGTTCGGTTTTAGGTAGATGAGTGAGCCAACAATAATTACGCTTAGCTACATTACTGCTCATTTACTCGTTCTTTACGATCAAGTGATCACGGTTCAACATATAATGCTGTCGGCATTTCAGCTTTTGCGGCGACTCTATGTTAACACACAATTTGACACTAAACATAACGCTGCTTCGATGTAAATTATTTCTCGGTAGACTGTCGATGATGGAATGTATTTACGTCGACTAGACGTGTAAAAGATTCCGTTGGGCCGAATCTCTGCTCACCTTGGTCACAAGTCACCCAGCATTGATCATAACTGGTGGTACAAGTAAGGCCTTTCCAAGACCGATATTTTGAACTCTTCAACATCCCGGTAGACGTCCCTTCAAATGTTACGAGAGGCACCGAATTATCCGTAAATAGCCTGTTGAAACCCAAGGCGGTTAAGATCTTTTTACGAGCCGCCAAGGAGGCCTTCTCAGCTTCTTTTAATTCGGATGCTTGGAAATCTGCAGCTAAGTCAATAAATCAGCGCAGATGAGTACAAAAGAAGCAAGTTACTGTTGATGACATTGCCCACATACATTGCCGCAACACCACTTCTGGCCGTTCATTAAGAGCTTCCAATAATAATAGCGACTTCGAATCCTCTTCTCATTCTTTCCATACCAGACATGCAGGTTAAGGCAATTGACAGTCATGGCGGGATCCATTACTATTGGCGCTTTTGAGGCTGGGAGGTTATCCCCCTCCATCTTAAAAGTCCAGAAAACACTTAAATAGCTCTTTCCCGTTCCTGTAACACTCAATGCTATTACTGTTGGATATCCCAGGCAGAGAAGACTTTTCTTTCATCCTCATATCAATATCGACCAAGCGATCCTCAACCACTGCTACATTCAATCATGTACCTTTATCCGACCGTCCAAATCTTAATTCCAGTGCTGTTGCTTGCTAGCCCAGCTTTATCATGCGTTCAATTCTCCATTGACTACACCTGCCCTGGAACCAGTAAGTGTCTACACAGCTGTGCGAGGTAACCTCTTACTGACGGGAACTCAGCTGCTGGACATTGTTCAAATGGAGACTATTACACCACGAACGCTGGGCTGACGGATAACGGCAAGCAAGTTTGCTCATTGACGAACCGGAAAGGGCCAGTTCCCGGATGCAATCGCATCGGCTTGCATTGCATCGGAGGATATACTGCGTACTTCGACGAGAAGCAAGTGGTTCATTATACATATGGCACATTTGCGGGGTCGTTTGGGACTGTGAAGCGGCGCCAGGGAAATCATTGTTGGTACACTGCCAATGTGTGGGGTTGTTGAGTTGTAGAGTCTTCAATGAAATCGAGGAGTCTTTGTAGCTGAAAGAACACACACCATCCGTTGTCTGTATAGACTTTTGTGCCACAATTGTATGTGCTTGACAGTGGTTGGTCTCGCATTGCTTTCTACTCAGCTGATACAGTTCAACAAATACTAATTATTGCGAAGCGTGGTTGCTATCTCTCGATTCGCATATGTCTTGCAAAGGAAGTCATTTGATGGACAGAGGTTGGTAGTGTTCAGATGAAATAAAACAAATTCAAGCAAGTTGCTCGGACACAAGGTGAGAGAACGTGGTTTTCTCCTCCATAGCCAGGACTAACTACTCGTCCTCTCCATCATCTGTATGTTCAGTATTAACATCTCCAACTTTGGACGCCTCGACCATAAATATCGATCAGACATTGGACATATCGTCTTTCAGACAGTGGCTGCGTGAGGTCCCGGCGTTAACAGATCTCGTTAATATTGAGGCTGTATACAGAAGCAACTCCACATTGGTACTTGTATCCGGGTCCATCGGTGTCTGGGAATTGATGCCAGATCATCTCGCCACACGACTTGTGGGCTTTATCTCATCGAAAAATCTGAAAAATGCCTTCGGCCAAGAAGACGAATCAGCTGAGACTCCAGCGCCGACAAAAACAACAGACGCTTCATATACAACTTGGCACGCCGGGATCCTCCACCTACCTGCCCCGCGACTGCAGGGCCGCGAGCAAAACTACACCAAGCTCGATGTCAGGCAGCATTTTTTCGAAGGATTCCTCCTCAATAACGGCTCAATCTGTGTCGACAGAAGACACTGATGTGGGATCTCCTCATCCTCGGATTAATACATGTGTATCAGGAGATCAAACATCATGAAATGCGACTACTAAGGACTTTCCATGGCAGACCTGCCGACCGACTGAAATGCATGTTATATGTAACCAACATGCCAGCATATTCTAAGCAGCATGTTGGGACCGATATCGTACCCTATACCTGCCTTTCGTACTGGACGGGCAACAGTCATGAAAGCCCTGGTGACCTGATTGCAATCTACTACGATACTGGTAGTCAAGGCAAACATCAGATATTGTCTGCTCTAAACCGTTACGATGATTTTTACATTTCCGATAACCTTAAGGCTGGGTTGTTGAAAATCAGACACAGCCACAAAGATGTCGATGTATGGGTCGATGCGCTCTGTGTTGACATGAAGAATCTGTCAGAAAGGTCCGACCATGTTTCAAAAATGGCAGTGATTCTTCATGGGGCTAAGATGATCCTAGCTTGGCTGGGGCATGACCATCGTGAGACAAGTTCGTTTTTTCGCTTTCTATGTTCTATCCTCAACCTGAGACACTTGGAACATATCATCGAGACGAAAGCAGCGCCTGAAAATTGGATATCTGTTCTCAATTGGATGAGTAACAGGTATTTCACCAGAAGGTGGGTTTTGCAGGAACTTGTGTTCTCTCGAAAGGTCGTGGTTCAGTGTGGTGACCAAGCCTTGCTCTGGTCGGATTTTGAAGACGCTATCTCGCTCATCCTGCAGAACTTTTCCGCTATCGAGAAGATATTCAATCCATCACATTTTGACAGACACTTCTCAGAATATCAATACGATCATGCTGCTGCCTGCGTCAGAGCCAAGCGACAGATTCTTCGAAGATCATGTCTGATACGATTGTGCAGACGAACATTACTTTGGAAGAGTTAGCAACCTCGATGTTTGTGAACTTTGAATTATCCGACCCGAGAGACGCGGTGTTTTCTCTCCTCTCACTATCAAAGGAGCCATTAATAGTTATGACTTGGAACCGGGAGCATATGGTGATTCGCGGATTGCACCTACGGAAAGTGCTACACAGACGTTATGGGTGACTTTATGGACTACTGCATAGAGAAATCACAATCTTTAGACATCCTTTGCCGACCTTGGGCACCAAGCCCCCCACCAAGAACTCGATCAGACACTTTTCAACACGTAATGTCTGACCGTTCTGAAGGAAGTGAGGGCAGCTATAGAAGTATATTTGAGGACCATCCATCTTGGATTTCGCTCATTAGTAGTGCCCAGTTCGTCGGCTCAAGAATCAAAGGAAGGTTTAACGGGGATGCTTTTGTTCAACACAGCGCCAATGTATCCAAGTCAAGCTACAATGCTTCCTTTGGTTCTCGTCCGGTAGCGCAGTTCGGGAGAAGAAGTGTTTCCCATTCTGCGGGTCAGCTCAAAGTCCAGTCGATTTCACGACTCGATGGTGACTTGCTTGTCAAAGGACTCGTCCTCGGTCTCGTTAATCGTGTGTCGAATCGCGTGTCGAATGGAAAAGTTATTCCACATGATGGTCTTCAAATGTGTGGACTAGCACAAGATTTCAGAAGCCTTGTTGGATTTGAACATGGTCCTGATGAGTCGTGGCGAATTCTGGTCGCCGATCACGACTTCGATGGGGATCAAGCGCCACATTTGTACGGTAGAGCACTGCTAGAGTGCCTACAATATGTTAGTCGGGATGGAGATTTGGACTTGGAGGAGCTGAGAACAGCACCGCAAACGGACCAGACGTTATGTAGTGTGACTGAACGGATGCAGTGCATACTCTGGGGGAGGAGCTTTTTCAATGCAGAATCACCTGGAACCTGGAAAGCATTCTTTCCAAGGACTGTGTCCACATGCTACCATGACAGGAGACATGGTGGTTGTCTTGTTTGGCTGTAGTATTCCTGTCATATTGAGAAAGATTAGTACTGAAGGGAAAAGGTTCTACAATCTCATTGGAGAGTACCATGCCCATGGTTACATGGATGGAGAGGCAATAATTGAAATGCCTGAGCAGCCCATGCATCCATATCCTACCAATGAGGGATTCGTGATTGTTTAGGCATCGTTGGGGAATTCAAAGTCTCAAAATTCGTTCAAATAGTTCAGATGCTCTTCCCATTGTCGGAAGTTGGTAACCGGGATCCCCACTAGTAGAGCCCACACGAAGCACAAATGGCTCGATAGTGAAGTAATGTGTGATGGTGTGAAATTGTTTGAATTCTGAACAAATTTCTAGACATTGAAAAAAGATGAAGAAGAGTAAAGAACCACAAGGTATGCCTTTTCGCTCTTGGCGTAGGCTGCTCAGGTGCAGCCTCAAGGTCCCGTCCGGCATTTCTGATCAAATATTGTTTTTGACCTTTAATTGCAAGGCAGAGCACTGCCGTTGCTGGAGAATTTATTCTCGTCGGTTGGCCGCGCACTGTTTGAAAACTCTGGGCATCCCGCTCATTAGATCTAAAATTCTGCGGTTCCATCATGATTGATGAGAATGACTACCTCCAACTTCCTTCCGTGGATGGGCAAGAGTTCGACGATGCTTAGGAGGTTTTATGCTTGACGTGCAATAGCGTTGGCATCCGTACCTTTAGCAAACAGACTGTCGTCTTTCTATTTCTCTGAGATGAAGGCTGCGAGGTATATATGCTTTGATCTGAGCTTAGAGCTCATTATATTGGAGTACTTCACATGGGAGAAAATGTCGTCGCGATGAGTAATCCTATTTGATCAGGGTGGTCATCATTGAACCTGCCCTGTAGACCTCACTTGATCAATGATGCACATGCTGAGTATATATGTGTCGATTACCGCCTTGCAAGTGGCCTGCATTTCCTCCGAGGGGGTGTCTCGGATGGCAAACAGGATTTCCAGTCACAGAAGTCCAACGACGTAGTCCTTGTACAGGTTCGTCTTGTGCCAAGTGTGAGCTAGTATGAACTTCAGAGTGAAGGGTTCGAAACTGCTACTTGAACTTGAATGAACTGTGCTTTGAGTAGGTTCTCAATGCCGTATTGTTGTTGTTGACTCAATCTCAGCTGTCGCTTAATCTTATCTGTGAATGCTCTGTACAGCTTCAAGCCCAATTCACCTTTGGACGTGGTGAAGGAAGTGACAAACATGCAAAGTGGTTGCTTGTGGCTTCAAACATTTCATTCATAATACACACTATCGAGCCGCGACTTGCTCATGAAGGCTCACCATCAGATCGGGTCCTCCTGAAGATCTAGCTCTAAAGATACGAGCGGAACCGGGACGGCATCGCTACCTCCTGTTATTTCCTCCTGGTGGGATCGCAGCTCTCCTTCAGATCTTGGCTGAGTCCAATGAGAATCAGGGTCGGTCAAGAACCCGCTAACGGTTCTATCTAGGGCAGGGACAGTGTCCAGATCTTCATGGGATCTTGGATATAGCTGAAGCCGATCAAGTGGGCCACCATTCGAGCTGATATGGCTACCAACCGCAACCACTCTTCTATTACTTCCTGAGCCCGCGCTTCGAGTACGTTCTCCTCGTCCGATACCTCCAGAACCATGGTGTGGTTGTGAGGCATTGTCGTGGATACTCTCATCGTAGTCATCGTCGCCGTCCGATTGGGTGAATGTGTCGCCAAGCCCCAACTGCCGCCTGTATTCGTTGACTGGAATTCGATTCTGTAAGACGTACTGGCTATCCCTCCAGTATTTATCCTTCATGCCGCAAGAAGCGGGATAAGTACAGCGATGTTTATATCGATCATCTGAAATAGAGAAGAGGTCAGCTTGCCTTCTATTTTGATATTATGCATCCGAAGTGACTTTGCTGGTTCGCATCACTCGTCAAAGATTTTGACATTGAGCAATTCTATAGGTGTACGACTTCAAGGCAATCGGGACAGCACTCACCTAGAGCGTCTTGATCTTCATCACGTACGTGCTTGGCATGATGATCCCTTCGGTAGACGTAGTTCTTGCTATCGTCGAAGTCCTCATCACAGTAGACACAACTCTGGTGTCCGGCATCGGGAATCACGAACTTGTTTCGCCGCTGCTGTTCCTCAAGTTCCTTCCTGTCGCGACCCCGTAGGAAGTCTTTGTGATCCTTACGGCCCCAATGTTGACCTATAACGCCATCTAGCCGGTTCGCGTAAAAGTCGCAGTCATCGGCGATACAGACCCAGAAAAAGTGGGGGAAGTGCATGTCATAGTCTCGCATGTACTTGACTTGGCGACGATATGACTTTTCGCAGAGCTCGCACCACACTTGTTCAGACAATATCCGAGAGACGGAACTTCGGCTTTCTGAGACTGCAGAGCTGAAACTGTTCAGTGCCGAGTTTTGCCGTTTTCTGGAATTGGTTGTTGGCGGGCTAGATGAATGTTGTTTCCGCTTTGCTGGAGGGGTGCTAAGATAAGTGCTGGCTCGTGGTCGTGATTGTGGTCGTGGGGGTAGCGAGAGCCCTGGAGGTCCCTGGCTAGAGGGCCTCAGTCTCCACCCGGCTCTGAAAAACAGCCTGTCGGAAGTATCCACAAACATGGCAGCGACACTGTCAGATCTACAAGCCGATAGTTGGCTCATAAGCGACCCCTCTAAGGCATCGTCATCGGTATCTCCTGGACCCCGCGCATGTTCCCTGTAAAAGAGCATGATCATGTCTCTTAAATTGATGAAGAATAGAGGATCGACGCCGTCTTTGATTCTTTCGTCAACAAGAGTGATCAACTCGATGGCTAAATCCTTGTCATGTAAAATGCATTTCGTCGCTCTTGTAGAGCCTGCCAGATTCTCCGAGTGGACAGAACCACTCCGTATTGCAGAGCCATCTAATGAAGGGCGGCCAACGGTGATTGTGGGAGATGTTGCGGAGGGTGCCCCTTGCCTTCTTCGACCCTCATAGATGTTTGTTGATGGAAAAGGGCCAGTAAGAGGATGTGCCAGGTGTTGTGTTGCGCGAGAGGAGTTGTCTGGTTGGGGGAAGCTCGGTGGTGGAATCTGCTATAAGCTCAAAGTCAGTAATCGCTTCGAATGCTGACATACTAGTAACTATCATGTGCTGGGGCATTATTGGATCAAGAGAGGTGACGATGACCGGTCAGAACATTAAAGCATGATCTTGATAATAAAACAGCCACGAGACTACCGTGGAGGTCGGAATTTCGGGTGGATCGTTGAGGAACGTCGTACCTGGATGAATTGGTCGGTCACCATCACTTCGGCACCAGGTCGCAGACGAGGATCAATGTTGTCGTTGTCAGACGTCGAATAATTGTTGCCCAACAGTGCAAGCTCTCGCAGAGCTTCTGGATCTTTCGGTGTCCCGGGTCCATCTCGTGCGGTTGCCATCTGGCTGTGGCGTGGCATTGAATCTACCTGAACTGCCAACGAGTTTGGGTTTCTCGATGCTGTAGCTTCAGAGGGCGCATTTCGAGCGGAGGTTGAGTTGGGACGCCGGGGGAGTTGCGATATGCTAGTAGATCTGTCGCTTTGCTCCTTAGATGCTGAATTAGCTCTGAATATTTGGCTTCGTAGATTCGTATGTGTCGAGATGTTTTGTGTCGATGTTTCGTCCGAATTGTTGGGATGGTTGATGCAGGGAGTCGACGGTCGGGGCGGCGGGGATGGGGAGTCGGAGATCAGTTCGTCATGTTTCGAGGGTGGACCAGGTGTGGCTCGTTGCTGATCCAGGTTACTTTCTGCATGTGATGAGCTCGAGAGCTGCAAAACGGGATCCCAGTTGTGCCCAATATTGTCCATAGTATATTCGAACGAGTTGGGATCAGATTTGTATATAGGAGGGACACTGGGAGAAGGTGGTCCAGGAATCGAAGATATCTCTGCCATTTCTTCTTCGGAATGTCCCTGTGCTGCGGACCCGCACTGTTCTCAAGTGTGGCGCAGCTGGGCGTTCTCACGATGCACAGGACTGAGATTCTGATAAGTATTGATAAATGAGGGTTGAAGTCGCAAAATCAGTTGGCGACATTTGAAAACAAGCAAACGGAAGTGTTTGAAGCACGGACAGTCAGATTTTCCGATCTTGACCGGCCCTTGCGCCGTGTTCATGGGGATGAGGAATATGGTGATGAGGATGGGACATAGCTAAGCGAGAATTTTAGGGGGGATGGGGACAAGCGAACAAAACAATCTCTCGCTTCCCCAAAGAAAAATGCGAATACAAAATCCGCAAAGCCCTGTTCTGCATGAGAGAAATAGAGTTAGCAAGCCAGTTATCAATGTCCTGGTTTTTGGCCTCATTCGTGCACCAGCGTGGTGACAGCAGCAATCTCCAAAAGCAGCTGCATGGAGACTGTTCTTTCCACATTACCATTCCCATCCTCATACTCCCGGAAACACACGGTGAAATATGCACCCCAAAAAAAACGCAATAATGTTTTCCGAATATCTGCTTCGCTTTCAGCAACCATTCCGGCATCAACCTGGATAGCTTTATCGGTACCCATCAGCAGGACTGGTCATAATATCTTGCTTTAAACATAGCACAAATTCAAACCTTCAGTAGCTCGACTATCGTCGAAGCTGATAGCTCCTCGAACGGTTCAACGCCATCTCGGAAGCTTACATAGCGTGTACCGTTCCCTAGCTGTGACATCTTACGTAGTTTGGTCCGAGTCGGGAGTCAAGCGCAGGAAGTGTAACTAGTGTCCCAGAGATAGAGAAGACTGGAAAACCCGGCGCTATGTGTCTGAATCAGTGGACTCGATGGACTTGTGGCCATACCACTTGCCAACTACTTCTTTGCAAGCTATCTTTCGAGTCTGGTACTCCATGCGAAAAACGAAAAACCGCCAGCATCGTGAACAGTTCGGAATGCTGCAGCGAGAAAGAATGCAAGAAACGGTGTAGGTGCAAGCTCTATATTCCAGTATCTGGTCTGCTAACATCGAGTAGATGGGTATCTACGAAGATCATTAGCTCGCTACTAGTAGAGCCAGCTCCTACTAGTGTGCAAGTCTTTGCCAACCTAGAGGGTTAGCAATCCTGACAACCGGGCTCGTCAGTCTGCAAGCGCGGGAACCTATGATTGAAGTGCAACGCAATGCATTCTTTAGGGAAACTACCTTTTCGACTCTGTAGAATGGGCTTTCAAGCTCTTTTAAACACCTCGGCCGTTCTTCTCGAGCACGACGGCCTTATAAACCGTTGGTGGCGCATCTTCGAACGAAGAGCTCTCTCGAATAGCAGAGCTGGTGTATCTTCGGGTCCTCGATCTGTATTTCTGGTCATAATTTTGATATGTCCCTGCTGATTGAGTGTCGTCGCCCTGGTCTGTTGGGTATGTCGAGCGAGTTGGAGTACTGCCTTGTTGTTAGTTGGCGATGCTTGCGATTGCCTTTGCTTCGTTTTCCTCTGCTCTACAGAGACCGGAGCTCGCTATGGTTCTGTCGAGGAATCGTATACTTACTTAATGCTTGGATCATTCGGGCAAATGAAATTGTTGTTTCTTTCCTTCCAATACTCCTGCGGACGAATGTCGTTCCAGGCTGGGTCTTCCTTAATGAATTTACGCTGGTTAGCAAGTTTTCGGCCGAATGTAAATCTAATCAATATTGAACGGTTGACGACGAGAAGGAAAATCATACCAATTAATTCTTTGAATTCGATCCTCAGCCTCGTTGAACATTTCTGAGTCAACTCTGTTTCCAGATCTTGCGTGAAGGTAGCACCTGATGCGTTGATGCCCAAGGCTGGCGATTGGCGCGCCCGAATTATGTGCGACGACAAGGCAGATAAACTACCACAAAATCCCTATGCTATCCTTCGTCGAAATAGTTCTCAAAACAAAAAATTGTTTTCTTAACTTTATCGAAGTTGAGAAGTGGAGAAAATTTCAGCAGTTTCGATTTTGTGAGGCAGCTTGGCTTCAGTTGTTGCCTTCAATCAGGCTTCGGTGAGCAAAATGGGCACACCAATGCCCAGCCCCACATGTCCGATCTGCCTTGGCCTCATGCCGAACCACTTGCCAACCGCGCCATGGCAATTCAACGTTACGGAGAACATGCTCCTCGAAAGTCGGCTTCCATTCAAAGTGCCAGACTTAGAGAGATCTGGCAAGAACTGTGATCACTGTTCAATCATTTGGCAAGGCTTGGAAACGCTGAGCCGTGGAGTACTTCAACATGACTTGATAGGCTGGAGAAGCAGGAGCGGCTCTTTCGTCGTACAGAAGAACTTGCCGCTAGAAGTAGAAATCTTCAGTGAAGATGGATCTTCGAATAAGACTTCTCGGGCGCAGTTCTTCATGCAAGCAGGTGAGCCTTGACTTTCGAACTCAGATTGGGAATCGATGCTGATTGGCAACAGACACCCAGGCTCCAAGCGATATATTCGGCACTTCCCAGGATATTGCGCCGACAGTATCATCATACTCACATAGCAGTCTGATCCTGTCATGGATCAAGCATTGTCTGGAATCCCATGAAGTGTGCGCACCCAAAGTTGACGGTCGTCTACCCACGCGTCTGCTAGATATTGCTCCTCGTTTGGATCTGTCAGTCATCCTAGTTGGAACAACGGAATTGATGAGCTTACCGACCATCCCTTCATATGCCACGCTCTCCCACTGCTGGGGATTGAAGGAATTCCTGAGGACTTTGTCGACTAATATACTGTCATTCAAGCAATGCATCCCTTTCGAGGACCTTCCACAGACATTCAAGGATGCTATTTCCGTCGCCCGTGAACTGGGCATACACTACATCTGGATCGATTCACTCTGTATAATTCAAGATTCTCAAGCGGATTGGAGACACGAGTCTGCACTCATGGCTTCTGTTTATTCGAACTCGTACTTCAACATTGCAGCCACAGCTTCGGATGACAGTTCAAAGACATTTTTTTCGGCTCGAGATGTAGGATGTCATTCGGTCTCAATAAGGGGTCCATCCCTTGATGACTCACAGCCCGACGATAGATCTTCTGTCATGGTTAGATCGTCACCTAATCTAGTACATAGACTGTTTTCAACACCAAGCCAGAATACGAACTCTACCCCATGGAATATGCTTGGAGCTCAGCTCCTCTCAAGGGCGTGGGTCTTTCAGGAGCGTCATTTGGCGCCGAGGACTCTACACTTCCATCGGTCGGAGCTTGTGCTGGAATGTCGGGCAGGATTACGTTGCGAATGTGCTGGTTTGGACCACTTCGACTCAAACCCGACGCGCAACTTCGACGATTTATCTTTCGCTTCATGGTATGGAGTGGTTGAGGTCTTCTCAAAGTTGAGGTTGACTTATCAGAGTGATAGACTGGAAGCATTGACTGGCGTTGCGGATGCATTCTGGCAGAAGCTCCATTGCTCATATATCAAGGGCCTGTGGAGCGATGACATGGCAAGAGGACTTCTGTGGCAGGTGACGCACTTTGGCAAACAGAATATGGACGAACCGGCGACGAAGAGACAGAGTAGAGATATAGCTCCGACTTGGTCATGGGCTAGCTTGGTGCTTGCCGAACCAAACAAAATATTCTTTCCAGCCAGCGAAAACCCATCGTTTTGTGTCGACGAGAAATTCAAGTTCCTAGGTGCGGATCCTCCTGGAAGTTTGTCGCCCGCAAATTCTCAGAGCCAGAGTGGAGCAATCCTTGTCAGCTGCCGCTTTTTGCATGCAATTCTCGCCCCCATTGTGAGCGATGAGGCTACTCATATCGCTGTCATATTGCTCCAAGAGGAGATCGATGACTTCGTAATAGTCACATGTCAAGTCTTCGTTGTGGATTGCGAGAAGCAGTCGGCCATGGAGCCCTCTTGCGAAATCGCTTGTTTGCTTCTCGGAAATGCTGAGGAGAATGGGGTTGGCGGAAACTCCTACAGAGTTCTCCATCTGCTGATCGTTGAGCCCAGCGTTGAAGTTGAAAGATCCTGGGAGCGAGTTGGAGTTTTGAATATGAGGGAAAATTCCGGGTCCTGTCTTGAGCTGCGTGAGAATACCTTCAAGCTTGTATGAACCGCGATGTGCTTCATCTGGGATGTATTCCTTTTTCGTCGATGTATCCTGATGTCGCGTTGCGTTGCATAGAATTAATCAAGAAACTCAATACATCGCAGATCTCTGTACGGCATGCTTCAATTTGACGAAAAGAGTACTCGAAAAGGGCTTTGGAAGAGAGAAATTTTTCGAAGTAACACAATACAGGTTTATTAACACTCCAAAATAAAGCCCGGCCGTCATAGATCTGCAAACAAACGGAAGAACACTCACAATATCCCATGTAACGCTTGAATTGAAGACGCTGTCCTCTGATCAACACCTCAATATCCCTGATCCATCCTCTCATTACAAGCATCATCCGCATCCTGATTATCACCCCTTGGGATCCAAATGTATGACACATCGCCCTCTTCCCTCAATCGATCATCCAAATCCGAAGCCTCCTGAATCAGATCGCGGTTTGCGACCTCGTACCCAGCGGCATTGGTCCAATCGTTACGAAGCCACTTGTGAATCCATTCGGTCATGCATCCGATGACATATTTCGAGTCGGTGTAGATCTTGACGTCCAGATATGGATTGCCGTCAAGAGCGTAGTACTTCTCAAGGGCATGCTCGAGGGCGATGATGACGGCGGTAATTTCGGCGCGTTGGTTGGTCGGGGTTGGGTTGTCGGGGAGGTAGCGAGTCCAGGCTTGTTGGCCCCCGTATTTTCCTCTATTGGGGTACGAGTTAGTGTTTTGGATAGAACATATAGAGGAGGTGATTAAAATTTGGGAATAGAGATGGTGCATGGGGACCCCGTCTCGAGTTTGATTTTGCAGCACTTTAACAGAAAAGTCAGGATGGTTCTTACACGAAAATTGCTGCTGCTGCACCAATAGCTCCCGGTTGGCCGTTGCTTCTACAGCCATCGTCTATGTATATCTTCATAGTGTAGACCATGTTGGCGTCTTGAATGTGGTCTGGAGTGGATGGTGCAACGGTTTGGCAGAGGTTGGTACAGATTTGTGATGGAGTCCACTTGAGAAGTCAAAGAGTTCGTAAGACGCTCATTGAAAGCCGGGTCAACAACTTACAGCAGCGAGCTTGATAGGTACGTTTGGCTCCGTTTGAAGTCACGTTGTTGGACAAAGCACGAGTTGTAAGTGCGTAAGCGAGGACAGACGGTGAGGAAGCCCAACTGCTCGATGTGGTCACAGATGTGTTCGATAGAAATCTTCGCCGAAGCTGACAGCAATTGTACCATCCAATTCGAAAAGAACTGCAAGTCGAGGAGGAGATGGTTATGATAAGAGAGCTGAGACGAAACAAACGGACGTTGGACATTCCTTTTAGGTTTGGTGAAGTGGGGGAGGGACGGATGCGGGAACTAGCCGTTTTCAGCGTGGTCTCTGACAGCCACATACCCGGTACCGGTAGCTGCAAAAGTCGTTCCAACCGTGAACGTGTATGAAGATGGCTGGAACTTTTGGCGGGGAAGGGGGCGCGGGAAGGGGAATCGCGGCTTCCAAAACTGTGAGGTCTGGTAGTAAGATCACATGGACTGGTTGAAGTCAAGCTTCTGCTTCGTGCCAAAGCATTGCGAAACACCATGTGATGGGGGCACTCGACTAGAGGGAGCTTTCTACTTGACTTCTCGACCTCATGGCATACGATCGTCTCAATAGGAGTTCTACTGTGCAGATTTTGAGAGCCATGATATGCAAGACCATGATGAATCTCCCCCTTTTCAACCTACTCTTCCTAGTCATTCTTTGCCCGCTCCAAGGATTGAACAGGAAATACAACTCAAAAACTCGGTCTGAGGTTCCTTAAACGTTGTGGTGAACATACAACCACAGTTTGTATGTCTATCAAAGTATTGCACAGGTTCCCATCACTCCGTCGCTGGAAGTCCAACTTCATTTTGGTTCCGTGTGCTGATTCGCTGTCCGTGCTTCTCCGTCCACCAGGGATCGTCGAACAGGTGATTTCCTTTTTATAGTTATGGTAGTGCTTCGCCGACCGTAAAAAGGACGGATCTTTCGACGCTGGTATTCACTGTTTGCTTTCTGAGTTTGTTCGAAGATCACTTGCTTGTCTGTGCCTGAGGTGACAGGTCTCGGTTGTTTACTTCAAGCTCGCTGAAGCTCGCTTGTTGCATGTGGGCAGTCAAAGTGGGGACCAGCGGAACTTCCATATGTCAAGTTGTTGGTATCACTCTGGAGATATCAGGCCACCAATAACAAGGGGTACTCTGTAGTATTACTCGTAAATATAGAGCAAGAGGAGGAGATGGAGCCTCTACTGACATGCCGCCTTCACACGTCCAAGCTAGTCCCGATTAAGCTTCACTGAGTGCACCGTTAAACAACCATTCAGAAAGGGCCAGGGCTTAATCGAGTCAGAAATTTGATGTCGGATTGTGCTGATATTCGTAGGAGATCGCATGTACGCAGGCTATGGGTTTCGATCAACGGATTTCGAAAAGAACGCTTACAATGTCAACAACCCTCAGGCCAAACGCTCCATCTTAAAATCATCCACTCTCTACTCCCCAAAGACCACAGAAACCTTGACTTCTCTCCCCCTTAAACAGCAACCGCAACGTCTCCGCAGAAACCCCTCAACCAGTCCACTAACTCCCTGACACCCTGCCTTCCCTCATCTACCCATCCGTTGCCATGTCCGCTCCATCCGGCAAACTCAACACCACCTCCCTCAAACTCTCAAGAACACACAACTTCGCCAACCCCACATAATCCGGCCCACACTCAAACTTCATCGAATGCCTGATCTGCTCCAGCAATCTCCATTTTGCCTTTTGCTTGAGGAGGAGAGAGTCCATTCTCTAAATTCAATATGCAGGATTTCGATGCTGGCAATGAAATGGAGTTACCACGGTGGCCAAGAGGCGTATGGGACGCGGTGGGGAAGGTGCGAGGATATGATTAGGACGCGATCCAAGGAGGGGTTGAAGGAGATGTGCCAAGGTTCTTTGGCCCATACAGTGTTTTCATTGTTTTGAGTGTTCTAGTTAGAGAAAGGCTTGGAATCGAAGTGTGATTGGTAGTGGTAATATCGCAGTGTTTCGGCCCGGCTCTCACGATCAATGGAAAGTGTGACGGGGGCGGTGAATATTAATGCTTCGGCGCTGCGGGAGGGATGGTTGCAGGTTAGGATGTTGAGGTGGATGGAGCGGTTACGGGGGGATGCGAGGCGCCAGATGAGGAGGCGGAGTTCCGTTGGGAGGTTGGGGAAGAGGTAAAATGTTGTTTTTGTTCGTGATTCGGCGGTGGGCTGTGAAGAGGAGTGTTTGAGCAAGTCGAGGAGGTTGGTGAGAGATGCTGGCCTGAACGGGGTGTTAGAGGGCGGATGGTCATGAGCATGATGTGTGGAACGGAGCATGTATACCTTGGTAGAGGGAGGGTAGTGCTTATAAAGCTAGAAGCCGACATATGGACGATTTATATACTGATTGCTGGCACTTATGATGGGTGTTAAGGGGGGGACTTGTCGTCTTTAGTCTTTATATTCTCAAAAATGAGTGAGACGCAATTTGAATGTCATTTATGAATTATAAAATATAATAATATGAACTGATCTTGACTGTGAGTATAATTTCGTGGTCGATATGATTGTTTCTACCGTTCAAATTCTAGATGGTGTGTCATTGACCACCAAGTAACGGTATCGACGTTGTTACTGGCAGAGTCATTAGATGCTCGACTCCGACAATCATGACCATGGGTCATAACTAGAAGGCGAAGCTACTCATGATAGCATATTCGCAAGAGCTGTCCACGCCTTTTTCTTCAATTCCAATTGACGAACTCTGATTCTGGATTTCATGTATTGAACTCGATCCAGCAAATCTGGCTTCGGACCATCGAAGCTTTGCATGGTAACCTTCGGCGCCTCCCCACTCGAGAACAGCTTTTTGTGGAAGTTCAAAAACCTCGTGAATTTTCTCTCGAGCTCCTCCTTGCCCCCAGGCCGTATGTTAGGTTGGGCGCTCGCGCCGGGAACAAGCGCCATGGGAACATCCTCGGCTTTGCAGCCCCATCTCCCGAGCTCAAACGCCAGTTCCTTCAATTCTGTAAATTGGAATAGTCGGCCATAGCGCAGGTATTGCAGTTGTTTACGAGTCGCCCGTCTGTTGTACAGTCGACAGTGTCGGTCTCTCGGGTATCGTTCAAACGCTGAAGGCAGAGCATTCTCCTTTCGTGGTAGGTCCAGTGAGCCCCGCGAACCTCGAGTCGTTCGATTGCTCGGAGCAGTCCTGGGGCGCGAATGTTGATCGTGTCAATCCAATGATCTGCCTCATAGGATCCTTGCGCTCTCTCTTCTGTGATGATTATCCGATCGATCTTCGGGTTGACATAGATAATTGTGGGGAGGATCTTCTTTCCAAGATGGATATATCGGTATGGATCGAGGTCGCGAATTACCCAGTAATGATCCAAAGTTTCGCGGCGACTTACGGCATTTATGAAAAGTGTGGTCGGAGGGGCAGGTATACGGTTGTGCCGAGTATCCCATCTATTGAAGTATTTTATAAAATCGAGATCGATGGAGTTACCTACAGGAAATGATAGGTGCCATATCTTGAGACTCAGCTCTGTTGGTAACAGCGGAAACTTCTTGAAAGTCTTGAGAGGCCGTTTACGTTCAGCAGTAGATTTTGTTGATAGAGATCTGGCAGAGTCCTTTGAGGAAACAGACACCGGGCAAGAAATCCTCTGACTGGATGCTAAGGCCATAGCGGCTGAAGCTGAAGGAAGCGAGAAACAGGGGGTAGGATATTGCTGTGAAAAGGCATTCAAAAAGTTAAATACGTCGATGACGCAGGTGACTGAAAGCAGAATTGAAAGTTATGGTTGATAACGTCCACTCTCTTACTACTCTCAATGTGAATGGATCCTCCTTGATAATGTCCGAGAAACACCTGTAACGACCAGACATAGCAAGATAAAGGAACAAGATCGTAGTCAGCCAGTGTTGCTAAATCTCAGATCGTGCTGTTTCCTGGTGGTTGTAAGTCCCCTTTGTAACCTCGAAGCCTGTCATGTGACGGTCTATAAGGCTATTGTAGGGACAGAGATAGAGATCAGTGACACAACCGGTGAGAGACGGTGCTTTTAGGAACCGATGAATGAAAAGATGCTAGTATAACATAGGAATCGGCCAAATCAACGCGAATTTGAACGCCCAATAAAAACAAGTATCGAGAGGAAGGTAAGTTCCTACGCGATCAAGCGCAACTGGAATACCCGCAAAAAGTTGCAACCATGAGGTGGTAACCTTAACACTAGCTTCTAGACGACGGGTTTGCCCCAGAGAATAAGGAAAAGCAAAGCATACCAGACTTCAATCGGTTCTGTATAGCCGAGAATGTGCTTAACAGATAAATGGGGCTTGGATCATGAAGTTAAGTACATCGCTTGACTGAGTCAAAGGTGATTTCAACTGAAGGGTCTCTCCGCGGCGACCACAGCCATTCGTATCAGCATCGGTATGCGAGGGGTGGATGAATTGTGCATGTCCAACTGATCGTTTTGCTGATGTGTACTAACTCTGTGCCCGTGGTGGTGATGAACAAGGCCAGGTCACCCAATTGCTCCTCTGGCTCCAACATAAGATCCATTATAGGCCACTCGAGGTCCACCCTTGGGATGATCCGTTAGGTATCATTTATCGTAACATGCTGTCAACATTTAAGTTTCAGAATGAGTTCAGTAAATCGATATATGGTTGGAGATGCTTCTGTGTCAATAAAACGGGTCCTTTTCAGTCTGAGATCTGCATGCCCTACCTAGGTAGGTAGGTATGCCTTGTCGGCGTTAAGGAACACGATCATGTGACCGATCTCACGCTTCGCCCCATTCGAGCTGATAACGGCTTATCGTCATCGCTTGGCAGAACGCGGTCACCTTTTGACTTTGACTTTTGACGCGGCTCAGAAAACGAATTTCGATCCCGGTCGGTCGGTCCCTCGACGAAGAAGAAGACAAAGACTGGCAGACAACACCAACGGCATTCGATCTTCTCATCGGCCCTTTCTGGCCTAACGAGGCCGTCCTCTCTTTTCCTCACCTCACCTCACCTCACCTCACCTCTCAGTTTTGTACCACCAACTTTCACTTCCACTCCCGTTTCTGCGCAACGCCAACACAGTTCCTTCCACTGTACAGTACTGCCTGCGCCTGTTGCCCTGTCCTGTCTTGTCCTGCCACTTCCACGGGTAATCTCGTCACCAACCAACACCATAGCCAGCCTCGCCTTCAGGTCGCCACTCCACTCAATTCACTTCATCTGCACGCACGACCAGCAGCCGGGCGTCTGCGAGTTTGCCCATCATGTCGCAGGCGGCCTCTTCCCAGGTGAATCAGGAGATGCGAGATTTAAAAGAGGAGATTCTCTTCCAGAAAGTCCTCCTAAAATCAATCGACGATAATGTACAAGATCGCGAGGCTGCCGAGCAAGAAGTTCGCGATGAGATTCACTCTTTAGAACGCAAATTGAATCAACTCAAACGCGCCGCCCAAGGCTCCAGTGGTTCTACTTCAAAGCCTTCCTCCCGATCCTTTCCTTCGTCTCAAGGAAACAACCCGACAAACAGCGCTCCAGAAGATCGCGCAGCCGTCGCAATGAACGGCTACCTAGGTATGTTGGTCCTACTTTGAATCTGCGCGCAGCCGCAGGATCCTTTACTCTATTCTCCCACCTCTCGACCTTGTTCGCCCAGCGCCTTGCCTCTGCTAACAAATGGTAGCTTCAGAGCAGTGGCGCCCTCGGTCCTCAGCGCCATCGATGCCTTCTACGCCTGGCACCGTTGACTCCCTCAGAGATATTGTCAGCCCTTCAAAGATGAATCTACCTACCCGAAAGCGATCCCATAGCACGCACCTTGACGGTCAACTTGCCGTTCCTTACGATAATAAATCTAGACGAACATCAGAGAGTCCTTTCAACACTGGTCCTCCTACACCATCTACAAGTAGTTCAGGGTATGGATACCCTGTGCTCGGTGATGGTTTTTATGACCTCGCTTTGTTTGTCCACACATTCAATACCTCTTGACTCGAGATTTTTTGATATTGTCTTGACCTGTTTGTATCGAGGCTGATCTGGCTTTCCTTTTAGTGACGACAAGTTCGATGCTTTTGATAGGGAATTCTTTCAACAGCAACAAGATGAGGTTTCAAGACTGGAGCGGGAAAGAATGGATGAGGAGCTTGCGCGAAGCATCCAGAATAGCTTCTCTGCCCCTCAGATGAACGCCCCGTTGAGTTCCATGCAGCCTCCTACTCGAACAGCTTTCGATCGAATGTCTGGTGCCCATCAGCAGTTATTTGCTTCAACAAACCCTTACTCAACCGGTCCCTCAAGTCAAACCCAGACTGGAGTAAATGCTGGTAGAAAGCTTCCCTGGGGTCCTCCACCTCAGTCATATGGCAGCTCTTCCGTCAAAGCAGAACCCCGGTCAATGAATTCAGGCGTCAAGCAAGAAAGACAAGATTATGCTCCATACAGCTCCTTCGCTTCTTCTTCCAATACCCAGAATCCTTTCAAGCGGGAGCAATCATCACGGCCTATGTCTGGTAGCTTTCAGGACGACTCCTCTAATGCATCCGATTCAGACATCGAGATCATTCCTGCATCGGCTTTCCGCGACAATGGTCGCCATGCACAAACCAAGATCGAAAGACCTGGCTACGCGCCAGGATCATCCAGAAGTTCCGGATCAAATGATGCATTGCAGAACAGCTTGTTTGGCGGTCAGTTAAAGCACGAATGGATGAACGGTGCACAACAGCTTAGCATGAATGGCGACTTTGTCTACCCACAGGCCATGCAACAAGGTCAAAAGATCGATCTTACTGGTGATTTCTCAATGGACGACGTGCCTATATTTACTGGCTACGGTCCTGCCCACATGTCAAATCCACATCCAGACCCTCTGAGAGACCTCATTGCGCGAGCGAACGGTGACAACTTTGAAGAACTGTCCGACTACCTCAATCTCGATCGAAATAGAATGGATCAGCTCGGTTATGTGTTGAACGACCCTCGCAAAAATGCCGAAGAGATTCAGGCTTTGCTAGAGAACATTCAACCAGATATCGACATTGCCCCAGAGGATAGAGGAGGAACCCCAGACGCCCTTGTGTACCCCTTGGTGAGTTCTGTCACCGCCCGCGCGTATAGACAACACTAACCGATATAGTATGAGCACCAGAAGATCGCCTTGACGTGGATGAAGGCAATGGAAACTGGGACGAACAAAGGTGGCATCCTTGCAGATGATATGGGCTTGGGCAAAACAATTTCAGCTCTTGCACTTATTCATTCTCGTCCATCGGCGGATCGTGCTCGCAAGACCACCCTGGTCGTCGGACCAGTCGCACTCGTTCACCAGTGGGACCGAGAACTCAGAAATAAGACCCTGCCTGCTTACAGACTCAGTACCCACATGGTCCACGGACAGGGAAGAAAGTTGAGCTGGGATGAACTTCGACTCTTTGATGTCGTCTTCACAACTTATGGGACACTAGGTGCTGAGTACAAGCGTCTCCAGAAGTTCTACGACAAGATGAAGCTTGATGGCGTCACTCAATTCGACCAAGGCGAAATGAAAAAGAAATTCCCGATACTTGGTCCAAAGAGCACCTGGTATCGAATCATCCTCGATGAGGCTCAATGCATTAAGAACAAGTCCACTGGCGCTGCCAGAGCATGCTGTACACTCCAGGCTATTTATCGCTTCTGCCTTACTGGAACTCCGATGATGAATAATGTCGGTGAGCTGTATTCCCTGATCCACTTCCTTCGAATAAAACCCTACAACGAATGGAAGAGATTCCAAGACAGCTTTGGCTGTTTGACAAAGCCGGACCCCTCCAGATCGAGAAGAAGAGATACCGATGCAGCTATGCGGAGGCTACAGGTGCTCCTGAAAGCCATCCTGCTACGAAGAACCAAGAAATCCATGATCGATGGCAAGCCAATCATCACCCTTCCCGAAAAGACCGAAGAAGTCCAACATGTCGTATTCGATGATGATGAGAAAGCATTCTATACAGCACTTGAGACAAAGACTGCACTCCAGTTCAACAAGTACATGAAAGCTGGAACAGTCGGCAAAAACTACACCAACGTCTTGGTTTTGCTTCTTCGCCTTCGACAAGCCTGTTGCCATCCACATCTCATCCACGACTTCGACCAACCACCTCCTGACGTCGAGAACGCCGAGGTTATGATGGATTTGGCGAAAGGCTTGGTTCCAGAGGTTGTCAATCGGATTCTAGGTGCGGATGGCGCTTTCGAGTGCCCGGTCTGTTACGATGTGTTTGTCAATCCTAAGCTCATCACCCCTTGTGGTCATGACACCTGCTCTGAATGTATGACTCGGATCTCTGATCAAGCCGCTCAACAGAATGTTGCCGAAGGTGGCGAGGGCGATAACCACCTGAAATGTCCGACTTGTCGCGGGCCATTGTCGATGGACAAGGTCATTGACTACAGCGTATTCAAGCAGGTTCATGCACCCGAGGGTGGTGATGAGGAGACGGCAAGGGAAAACAGGGATAGCGAGGACGATTCCGAGACAGAGTCAGAGACTGACTCAGACTCGGCATCGGATTCAGAGGTCGACGATGGAGGAGACTTGAAAGGTTTCGTTGTCCCAGACGACATCGAAGATACTGAAGACGAAGCGGAGGAAAACAATGACGCTGATGATGATGATGATGATGACGAGGCGAACGCTGACTCAAACGAATCAAAGAGCAAGAATGTCAAGGATAAGAGTAAGGGCAAGTCTAAGAGCAAATCCAAGGATAAGAACAAGCGAAAGGACAAGTCCAAGGGTAAGAAGCCCGAAAAGAAGGTTCATGTTTCGATTGCCATGCTTAAGAAGGAGGCAACGAGGACGGTTGATGGACGACGTCGATACATGAAGTATCTTCGTAAGAACTGGCAACCATCCGCAAAGGTTACGAAGTGTATGCAGCTCCTCGAGACATTCCTCGACGTCGAAGACCCACGAGAGCGCAAGAAGACAATTATCTTCAGTCAATTCGTTTCTCTCCTCGACTTGCTCCAAGTCCCGATCGACCAAAAGAAGTGGAAGTGCCTTCGCTACGATGGGACCATGTCTGCAGATTTACGGAACGATGCTATCAACAAATTTACGGACTCGAAAGAGCGTAAGTCCATCTTTTGATCTCTTGAATTCTCAAATATACTAATTTCTGCAGATAACATCATGCTCATCTCCTTGAAAGCTGGCAACGCAGGTCTCAACTTGGTTGCTGCATCTCAAGTCATCATCTTGGATCCTTTCTGGAACCCATACATCGAGATGCAAGCTGTCGATCGAGCCCATCGCATTGGTCAACAAAACAAGGTCGAGGTCCACCGCATTCTGATCGAGGGTACAGTGGAGGACCGTATCATCGAACTTCAAAATCAAAAGCGAAATCTAGTTGAGAGTGCTCTTGACGAGAATGCCTCCAAGAGCATGGGTCGTCTTGATATTCGACAACTTGCCTTCCTCTTCAACGGCAACAACAATGTGGAGTAGGCGGTCTACCATACTCTCCTGTACAGTACATTTTGACGGCACACATTTCCCCTGCAAAAACATTCATATGCCGACGGCATCAACATTTGCTTTTATCTTGCATTTTGAGCCATTTTCTAGGGCACGAGAGGGAAGACACGAAAAATTGGGTTGGGCCTGGCAAGGCATGGCATAGAATGGCATGGCGATTGCTTGGCGCTGGCCTTTGTTCTGGCTTCGCATGATACCCCGGATTGGCGTTTACTGGCTGGTGTATTTGGCTGGCTGAATTGGTATCTTTGATTGCATTGGAGCCTTGGAGCCTTGGGAGTGTGTTCACCGGAGCGGCTTGGGCATTTTTGCAGGCTATGGGGAGAATTAGAGAGCTCTTGACAGACGAAAAATGATACTAAGAATATTTCTCGCACTCACTCAGCTACTTTTGCTTGCTAAATGAATTGACTCCTTTGATTGCGGTATCCACGTCTCATTGAGGGTGCTACAGCGTGCGGGGCATTGTTATTGAGCGGCTTGATGTCTGATGCGGAGTCTTTTGGGCATGGTAGTCTCGCTTACAGAAGTTTCAGCATGGTAGAATGAATCACAGATGAACACTACATTATACAATATGTCTGAGAGATCTTGTCTCATGTTGATCTGGGTGCTGTAATCTGCTCTGGGGTATTGACGTTGATGCACTTAGTTTACGCTCTTTGTTTACTTCGCCCCTCCTGAATCTCGCTTAATTTTGGGTGAAGTTGGAGAAAGTGAATATTCGCCTGGAAATTCTACTCCTCACCTCAGCTACAATGGTGAGATATTGACTTTGAATTTCCGTAATGAAAACGCGCTAATGGAATATGCTCTCGCTCGGCTACTGAGCCTTCATATACTTCGTCTCCCACCCTTTACAATTCCTCCTTTTCAACTGCATCTTTCAATCTCCCTAGCTCTTACATTGCGCATACGCCGCATACGAGCTCCTTGACGCTTCGATATCCGCTCCAAGCACATAGCATCCCATGGAATCGCCCATTCTCCACGACTCACGGAATCAGCTCTGATCACTCGATCTACCGCGATGGCTGGGTACGCTTTTCGTGTGTATTCCATAATGATGGCATGTACTGACTTCGAACTAGACCAATTTATCTGGACAGGCTCGAAGGTAAAGATGGAAAATATTACAGTGCTTATGCCAGTTTCGAAAAATTCGGGCAGGACCTCCTCCGCGTCCGAGTGATGGACAAAGTGACAGGAAAGCTTTTCCCAGTCGACGTGCTCGGTAACAGAAAGTCACTGGACTGCGTGATCTTCAGACCAAGTCTCTTCAAAGGCTGGGCCGAATACTTGGCGGACGATGATACGACAGGCAAGAAATGGGCTCCACTGAAGAAACAGGAGGGCGAGCTCGTCTCAAATACCTCCAAGCTGAGTGGTTGAAAAGCAATAAGGATCCAAGAAAGAATGATACAGTGAGGATCAAGGCATCCGCTGGGAAGGCTGCAGCAAGAAAGACAGTCTCCAACACGGCGTCCTCATGTCATGCCATGGACAATGAGGCCTTCTCTCAGTACGACACCACCAGCGAAGATGACGAGACAGGATTCTTTGACGGAACGGACATCCCCATCTCTACCAAAAACATCAAGAAGGGGTGCTACATAAAATATGATGTGCACGCATCAACTGTGGTCGACCTATTTTTGCGTGGAAAACTGCTCCCAAGTCCTATTAAGCGAGTAGATGGCGTCTCAGCCGCGGACGCAATCATCTCAGCGTTCTACAAGTACGGCTATAGAATCAACTTACCACATGCTCTTGATGCATACGGTGACGCCAAGGACAAAAAGTTGAACTCAATCCTTGAGTCGAAAAAGTGGACAGAAAGTTCGATCATTGAAGAGCGTGAGATCAAGCCTGACAACAAAATTCACCGCCTTCTTCGAGGCGAAAATTTGGAGGACATCAATGTCGAGGAGCGCAATGCCATGGCCGAGAAGAAAGCGATGAAGCGTAAGGCAGCTGAAATGGAGGAAGCTGAGGAGGCCCAAGTCACACCGCGCGTTCCTCGTCCAGATACTACTCCTTCAGTCCGTCGTCGCGGCGCAAGGCAACTTGAAAAGCCTCTTTGCAAAATGGCAACCCGAGGATCTCAGTGGACCCACGAGTTCCATCGCAAGGCCATGATCTAACTTGGTTATTGGGAGCCAAAGGAAGGTGAGGTTTACACTATTGGGGAGCCGGAACGATACACTGGATTCACGGAAGAGAAGCGGAATAAGATTCTGGCCGCCATGCGAGAGGAGAAGAACATGGCATGACATCACCTTGTTATCGGATTTTTCGCTCGATACGCTTCCAGCACACCGTCATGTCCAGAGATTGCCAGTCCTTCGGTGGTGGGTAGGAATGGGCCGGAAGTCGCAAATTTCGACAGCACACTACGAACCCACGGGAGAGCTTGATTTTTCCTTTCTATCTTTTCATTCTCAATTGGAGACGTTGCGAAGACTTTTCACATCACAGAAATGGGTGGCATGTATTGGTGGCATACTTGATATCTTGCTCTTTCCTTTCACAGCAACAGCACTTACTGATTTCATGGATCGCGAGCATGAAGTTGACGAGGGCGAGTGGATTGAATGCATTGCGTGGAACTACGGGCGACGCTATGGATTGGCACCTGCACTCCTTTCGTCGTCTGACTCAACATTTTCATTCTCTCAAAAGTTATGATCATGGCACTCACGAAATTCCCTTCCCGACGGTATGGCTGGCGTGGGCTGGGATGGAACGACCTCTCAATTTCTCAACCTGTACATTATCATGCATCTGCGATCTCCTTAAAAAAATGGAAATCTCTCTTTCAAAGCATACCATCAGATTCTAGTCAACCTGGAGCACTAAGAATGTTTCATGTCATAACTTGAGAAGATGTGCGAAACATATCGCAGTCATTCTAAGGCATGCTTTGATTTTGAAGACAATCCACAATGCAAAGACTGCCCTGGGTTCTCTTGTAGAATCTGCGCATTCGTGACAGAGGGTGGAATGGCGTAAGCTTACCTGGCAAAGATCATATCCAGCAACTTGATAATGAGAATTAGCACTACTATATTTTTGCCTAAGCTAAAAGCTAGAATGGACTGGGCGTAGATGATTTTGAAGTCGAATCATGGCATGCTTTGATCGATAGTACCAGACTCTGAGAAGTAAATCCAATGCGAAATGTGCACATTGTGCCTTTTCGAGAAATACTATCCATCTTCAGGATTATGAGTGTGAGTATGGGAGTCTTGAACCAGGTAAGTATGGATTGTATGATGTTCACCATGGTAATGAGTAATCAATGAGTAGACCTCTGAAATCCATGCTGCCTATTGTGTTTCGTGTCAATATGTTAAAATATGGAAGAACGACAAGGCCCGTAGTTCATGTTCGCTGCCCGTGTAGCTTCGCTCCCAGTGCATGATATCCCGTTATCGATCACCGCCAGCCAATCGCACTAGGAAAGCGTGTCGTTGCATTTGGACGATCCAACGTGAAAGTCTATCTTCTCGCCTCCTATCGCATGTTTAAGACCCTGATCCGGCTTGAGGGCACGCCGCTCACTGATTCTGAGCTCATCCGATCCATGCTTCCCCCGAACCCGCAAATTTTAAGAGAAGCCATGTAGTACAGGCTCTGACATTGGTTTCTCCACAAAGATGTGCTTTACGCACTCTTCCAGCTTCCCCCGTCTGCGTTGATCTTGAGCATAACCCGAGGACGCTTGAAGGCATGTGCTGGTTGCTCCATTGCATGCAATTCTCTCGGACCAGTAGACGAGGCCGGCATGCTGTCAGCCTCAGCCTTCCGCTTTTTCTCTCTGTGCTTAAGCTGTAATTCAGCACGCAACTCGTCGAATGACTTTCCCTTCAAGAGTCTATGAGCATTATTGTCCTCCGTTATCTTACGCACTGCGATAACCGAAACACCCTCCATCCACCAAGAAGACTCCAGAACCGACTTCATTCCGGTCAATGACGTCGCGACTTGGGAGCTCGCCTTGATTGCATCCGATTGAGAGATGCGGAAGCCGTACTTCCAGAAGACAGACTCGATTGCGGCAATTGAGGATATGCCATCGACGATGTTGAAATGACTGGCAATCAGCTTGCCACTCAAATAATGGCCGATGACCGTGGATGCGTGAAAACCGAAATTCTGGAAGAATTTGCGGAATATGTAGTCGTGTAACTCTGTGATATGTGTACCCTCGATGTACTTCACCTCCTCGTCTGGGTCCATGACATCCTCAATGTCCTCACTGACAACCTCCTCAAACACTGCAGGGAGACCAGTGCGTGGATCGTCATTCTTCGTGAGCCATAGTCCCTTCAAGGCGTTCAAGCGAGCCTGTCTTCCTGCTTGAGCGTTCCCTCGCTTCCATGTCTTGAGCTTGCCCGTATCGTCCTCCAGGAAACGTACCCAGCCCAAAACCAAAGAGGGTCGGTAGTCGATGCTTTCCAGCACTTTCAGTCCGTGGACTATGTTGAGCGGGAAGGAATCTCCTCCCGGTGACTACACGAGACGGATGCGGAGGAGGTCGTCGACGGCTTCGAAGTTAGCCCATGCCTCGTGTTTCTTGTTGTTGTGGCCGACGAATGTGCCGAGATAGAGGGCGTGGGGGAGTCTATACACTGTCATCAGTTTCGGAACTCTGTGGGGCATGGACAAGAGCATACTTTTCCATGGTGGTAGAGCTTGTTTGGTCTTGGATTTAGTAGTCTCTCGGCACTGCATGCGGTGATTGAATGCACGCCTTCTGGATGATGCGAACATCTTACTGGATTTAGCCGAAAGTAGATTTTGAGTGGAAAGTATAGTTCGTTGTAAGAAGAGGAATAGGAAGCAGGAAGAATGGTGAGAGCTAGGAGTATTTATACTAGTTTCCAGACTTGCACTTCCCATGTTGACATGCTCTTACTGCCGATTGCAACTCTCGGCTATTTCTCTGTAGTATGATACTTTTGACTGCCGGACCCATCTGAGTAGCTGTTTTTTGGCTTCCAGATCTCTTATGCCCTGAAATCCAGCTTTGCAAAGCGCTGGACAACCTTGTAACAATAGTGTTGTAGGCGAGGGGCAATGGAGAGTATAGCACTCGGTTCGTAGACTCAGGATGTCGACAGCATCAGATATGTCTCTGGCAGAACTCGTAACATTTGAATGATTGGGGGTTCTTGCTTGTGTGGAGACTCCAAACCTTTATCGAAAATGAGGGAAACTGAGGTTTACCCAGGTGTTTACTGTTGTAGCTAAGCGAGAAAGGGGCTCGCTAAATTCGCCTCGGCCACAAAATAGTGCCATCAGGACAATGATCTTTCATGCAGGTGGCCGGACATCCAACAACTCCATTGAATTGTCTGGTGGCCAGTGTACCATAAAAGTAATCTGACCGACCCCTGCCAAATTTCGTATTCCCATAATCCTTGCGTACTGCTGATCCAGTGGAAATCCCCGCACAAGTTGAAGCTGCACATTCGGATATAATTGATTGTTTGGAAGTGGGGTAATGGCTGAGTCTCATCACGTATATGCTGTCCTCTGAAGTACTTTCATAGTGTTTGGAGCTTGCTGCCCCGGGGAGGAGACCGTCTCAAAACCAAATTATATGCCAAGACATGGAAACAGTAGCTCTTGCAGAACCAACGGCTGTACGAAGAGGAGAAGCGCGGAATATTGCTACACATTCGTGTTCTTAGAGCTTTCAGAACGCGCTCATAGCTTTGACTTCAGGCTATCCAGTTCATTGAAGGCTGCGTGTTCGGAAGGTAATGACAATGCAGCATCCTGGACCACCATACCGTTGGTTCAGACCAGAATTATGGGCCCTAATGATTCCATTATTCTGCATTTCATCCAACAGGGCACTGCTCTTTGCTACTCAAATGATACTTGTCAGCGAGATGGTCTTTCTAGGCATATATGCGGGCAGAGCTTTGTATACATAGACGTCCAGGTGAGGTGAGAGACTGTGGCGCTGATTGTTTTCTGTGGCAGCACCCTTGGCTGCGGTGGAAGGGCTGGGGCACAAAGGATATTTAGCAATCCGTTACTCTGCTACGTGATTGGCTCGCTAAGAAAAGTACTCAAAAAAAGTTGCAAGCTAAGGCAAATCAAACTCGAGGAAATACACGATTCCATGCCAATATAAAATCTGCGATCAATTATTCTTCTGCAGGTGAACACAAGGCTCTAGCCACAGCAATTGTGGCTTTATTTAAACCTAGTGGACGTAGTGTGGTGGACTGTGGATCGAAAAGTGGCGGTGTGAGACCGGCTAATTTCTAAGCACCCACAAATTGTTATTGCTAATATATTTTGATATAAGGCCTTTTGCTTCAACAAGTTGCTTAAGCAGGGCCCTCGTAGCTCAATGGTAGAGCGCGTCACTAGTAATGACGAGGTTGCCGGTTCGATTCCGTCCGAGGGCATAATATGCCTGGCCTTCTCTTTTGTTTTTTCCCCTATGTGTGGGACGCCTTTCTCACTGCATTTCTCCCTTTTTTGATACTGCAACCAGGTTTAATATCCGTTCAGAGCTTCGTCAAGGGCTGCGGTATGCATAGCAGGTCAGGAATTCAAAGGTTGCTGCCTTTTTGGCGTTTGTAATTGCATCAATAGCGATTGTGGTTGACGAAGCCCCCTCTACTTTTGGCGCCCCGCTACGTTGTAGGCACACATTCACCAGTGCTGAACTATAATAACACCAATACAACGTGATGGAGACTTCACTCTTTCTGTTCTCTATCTTTTGTGTAATTCAAGAGAAACTACCTGCATTAGTATCTAGTTGATAAATTGTGAAACATGATAGAACTTTGGCTTTGTGTAATGGTGGAGCAGGCCAGCAAGAAGAATTTGCCATGACTTTGTCCACGTTCATCCTCTCTTGAAGATTTTCAGGTGGAGTCCCTGGTTTATAGCACGGCTGGTTGTTTCATGGCTCTTTGTTATTCGGCTCTTTGCTCAACGCTTCTTACTTGGGGAGCCCTTTATTTCTCAGCCGGGAACAGCTCACCAATTTTGAACCCTCGTTGACGGCCATGAAAGCCACGCTAGTACATTTTGCTACTAGCACCGCAGGCCACTATCAATTTCACCTTTGTAATCCGACTTGCATGCATGGAACTTGTAAACGGGAAGCACTGTCAGTCACGTGAGCACCCTAAAAAGTTCCGTTGACAGCCTCGCGTCATGCGACGCGCATCAAGGCTCTCGATATTGCTTCATCACCAACACAACGATGGCTTCAGAATCGCCCCGAGGCCGCGTGCGCACCCGCTCACCATACTCTGACGTCTCCAAGGGCCGAGGAGATTCTCGATCTCCGTCCAGACCTCGTCGCTCAATCACACCTCGGTCAATCAGCAGGAGCCCACGTCGCAATGGCAGATACAGAAGTGAGAGTCGTAGTGTCAGTCGTGGCAGAAGTCCAAGTCCCGTCAGAAGCACAAAGGTATGTTCTATTACAGTACGAACGGTCATTGCTAACACTTGGAGGTTGTAATCGAAAAACTCACGAAGAATGTCAACGAAGCCCACCTCCGAGAGATATTTGGTCAATATGGACAAATTCGCGATTTGGACATGCCGATGAACAGATCTTGTAAGTTACCATTCTGCTACCATTTTCCAGAGCTAATTTACAGTCAACACCAATCGTGGAACAGCCTACATCCTTTATACATCCGAAACCGACGCTGAAGCTGCCATTGCCCACATGCACGAATCTCAAATTGATGGAGCCGTCATCAACGTTTCCATCGTCCTCCCACGTCGCAAATTCTCTCCCTCCCCACCTCTCGCAAGACGTGGCGTAAACCTCGACCCTCGAGCATCTTTCAATGCTGCTCCTAACGTCCGACCTCCTCCCCCAGTTAGACGTCGATCTCCCCTTCCTCCCTACGGTAGATCCGAAAGAAACACATACCGCCCAAGATCCCGTTCGCGCTCGCGCTCTCCAAGACGCCATCGCACTCGGTCTAGATCCCTCTCTTCACGCTCCCGCTCTCCACCAAGAAGAGGTCGCGGCGGAGGAGGTGGAGGACGTAGAACAAGCCCGGCCCGGAATGGTGGCAGGAGGAGAAGAAGCCCAAGTTATAGCAGCTACAGCAGTTATGATGATCGTAGCAGAAGCAGAAGTCGGGGACACGGAGGGCGTGGAAGACGTTAAGTGTACAATGAATTGATTTGCAGCGTTGGAGTTTGGACGACATGGAAAACTGTACTGCAGATTTTAGAGATACCAATGGACTTTCTCTCGTACTTTTTCTGTGGTTTGGAGCGTGCCTGCTGGTTGAGAACGGAAGGCACGACTTGTCAATTGTGTCCAGGTAAGGTTTCGATACTTCAGATTTTGCAACATTTGGTCTTCAGCCTCGCAGCATTTCCTAACCATTATTTATACCCTAACCACCGCATATCCTCTTTTCTCATTCTCTGACAGGCAGATTAATCGAAACGGCTTCTGTCTCCTCCATCAGTGACACAAACAGAGCAAGGCCAAGAACACCGCTTCGAACCCATCCTCCGTCTAGACGTTAAAGATTCTATCTTCCTCGACTTACCCTGTCGATCAACGAGATCCATACCATTGCAGAGTCAGACATGGCAAAGTCCAAGAAGAGCGACACTGTCGAGGAATCATGCCCGTCCATCGACCATGATCAAGACCATGGTAGTCAGCTGAAAGCCAATTCGACCAAGCCCAAGAAGTCTAGAGCAGCTGGGTCGTGTTCATACCGACAATTTCACTTCAAGGCCACCGGATGCGAAGGAATATAGCGGCGCTATGAAGCACAAGCATCACATTCGGGAAAGATCGAAGGACAGAAAACATCTGGGAATTCTCCGAAAGAAAGCTTTCAAAAGTACTCGGCTGATGCTCGACCCGATCATTGTGCTGAAAGATGCTCATCTTGCGACTCAGCGAGGTTGGGCGAGACGGATCATTGCCCGTAATGAAGCGCAGAAATTTGCAGCTGAAGCCCCTCCCAAGCGGGTGGACAACAAGCCGGTAAGTCTGTCTGTGAATCATGCTCTCCTTACCGTTCTGTCTACGATCTAAATGCGTAACCAAACTTTTTCCTTGGCTTTGAATTCTATTAATCATACTATGATCTAGTGGTATGGCTGCTTCCCAGCCAGATGGGACCGCTGGCCACCGTCCAAGCATCTGTACTATGACCGATACCGAGGCTCGTTCCGTTCTGTTCGCACGCAGAGCGATTCAATCATTTTCTTCATACCTGCTCATGATTCGGTAATTAATCCATTTATCTTTGAATCGTGAGCCGCAACTAAGGAATAGCAGATGGATCAGCGAGGTTCGCCATACACGAATCCTGTCATCTCGTGTGATGAAGTGGAGTTTGCTGTTCTTCAGGTTGGTCGCTAAAGTACAGTGGTCAAAACCTTTTATTAGAGGTCATAACACAAACGCAATAGATATAGATTATGAGCGATTAGAGCTCTGGACTCGGACCTGGCTCAAGATGTCGATTGATAGACCGGTGTGCTAATCAAAGTCTTCGGATGTTGTGCTATATGGAAGACTGTTTCGTTTAGGACGTCCACAAGATTAAACACCCAGTTATCCTAAACTATTAGAATGCAAAAGCTTGAGTCAAACTTGTTTCAAAGTTCCCGATCTGCCCCCGTTCTTCTACAAAACAAACTTATGTGCAGCTTCAGCAATCGGTCCGGATCGCCCTGATCGGTTTTTTTTCTTTTCGCTTAAGCATTAACACTAAACATTGATCTATCTTAGATTACTAAACTCCCCTAATGCAATCTTGCCTAGATACATTTACAATCTTGCTTAGATATATTTGCAATCTTACCTAAATATATTTGCAATCTTACCTAGATATATTTGCAATCTTACCTAGATATATGTCGCACATGTTTCACTCTTTAATAGACATAAATAAAGTCCTCGTTCTTCAAATCCGTCATATCGGCAAACGCATTGTCCTCCTCGCGAGGAGTGTTTTGCTGTCCAACACCCTTGCCCAAATTCTTTAGGTCTGTCTTCCGCATCATGGACTCGTCGAGGACGTGAGCTGACTTTCCAATCGCGGAACGCATGCGGCTATGTCGAGCATTCAGGAATTTGAGGTAGAGGATAATGAAGCTGAGTTTGGTGTTAGAATGGTGTCTGGTTTTGAAGGGAAAACGAAAAGGAAAGCGGGAAAGGAAAGGTCAAAGTGTTTACCCAACTAGAAACTCGACAAAGCAAAACATAGCAAGATTTGAGATGAGACCTGTACGATAATATGGCTTATCTTCCGCAGAATATAGAAGCGGTCCAATGATATTGCCTGCGCACATTCCAATGAACACCAACGCCGTCGTTACTTTCCTCTTCGTATCGCCCGCAGTATTCTGGATATGCCACGAGTATATCAATGGTGTGATGCCCGCCAGGAACGAAGTTAGATAATACGCTACCAGTAATGGCCCTTTACTGCCTCTACCACGGGGTAAGGCCAGCAGGATAGATGCGCCTGTGATGCAGGGTAGAGCGAGGATGGCGATCACGGCGCCTTTGCTCCTGATCCGCGTGGCGAGCCAGCCGCCACAGAGGATGGCGATTATGTTGACCACGCCGAAGGGGATATTGAAGAGAATTGTGTGGAACTTGTCGAAGCCGAAAGATTGCACTATGAGGGGGCCGAAGGTGCCGATTCCTCCTGATGGAATTCTGGATTGTGTCAGTCTTTTTGGGTACTGAATAACATATCCTACACGGGTTGTTGACTTACGAAATCGCCATCACAAGAAAGACCCAACACCAAGATTTCGGATCGAGCAATGCTTCAACAACGTGATCCCATCGCCATTTTCGGGATATGATACCCATCTGGTTGGCGCGGAGACGTTCGATTGCGATGTCTCGCTCGCCTTCCTTCCAGAACTTGGCTTCCATAGGAGAGTCAGGGAAGAGCCAAAAGGCTATAGCAGAAAAGACGAGAGTCAGGCCGCCGCAGTAGAGGAAGATTATCTGTGTTTTCCAATAAGTCCTCGTACTTGACTTCGAGTAGAAGGAGCTGACTTACTTGATAGGAGTGGAGCTTGTCAGATTTGATGTGTCCGAGTCCGTAAGTGCTGAGGGATCCGAACTATTTGATGTTAGCACAGTTTACGCTGTCCAATGGTGCCTACTACATACTACTGAGGTGATACCGTTCATCGCATTCCACGCTGAAGTTCTATTTGTCTGCTCGCTGCGTCGCCACCACATCTGGGTCACAGCGACAAGCGAGGGACCTGTACATATCAGTATCCACCTCCAAGCATCTCCACCAATGCAACGTACCAATCAAACTCTCAAAACTACCAAGCAAGAAGCGCGTAGCAAGGAGCGTCTTGAAACTGTTGCAGGCAGCCATGCCGCACATAGTTACGCCCCAAAGGAAGATGGCTGTTGAGATCAATTTTCCAGTTGGCAACTTGACGAGGAGTAATGCTCCTAGAGGTTGCATCACTAGTTGAGCAATATATAGGATGGATCCGAGCCAGGAGTATTGACGACCGTGGAGGCCAGCATCTTTTTGAATGTTGAAGACAGATGTGTAAGACAGGGAGGATTTGTCGAGCTGTTGGAGGAACTGCCGGTAGATAAGAGAGTCAGTACATCAGTGATGAGTAGGAACGGTTATCCATCATGTATAGCAAGGTGATAGACGTCAAGTAAGAAGCGGATAGTATCTTGTCTTCATCAAGGTCTACTCACATAAGCTCCAAGCATCAAAGGAAGCACTCGTTTGTCGATCTTGCGAAGGACACGCTTCTCTTCTTCAACAGTAAAGTAAACGTTTGTATCATGGGCTAGGAGGTCGACGGGATCTTCTCTTGCAACCACTGGCTCTGCATTGCTCTCAACGTGAGCTGAAATGACATCCTTTGACTCCATTGTCTCGACTTGAGGCTTGGATGAAGACATCGCTAAGTTTGAATTCAGAAGTTGACCGTCCGATATCAAATGGTATCCTGGGTGAATGAACAGAAATGGATAAGATCTTAGAGAGAGCTTGCTGCAGCTGGGATGGGTATTTATTTATGCATCTGCACAGAATCTGACCGACATGCCATCCGGCTGGATCACCGACGCATTCCTCTTCCAAATGTTGGTTTCTGGCTAGTAACATAGATGAGGACTTCCTTCTCCAGTCGCTATTCGCCAAATCAATTGTAACCATCCATCCTGAACTCGAAGAAAGGCAAGTATGGGGTCTGGGGTAAAGGCTAAACTCGTGCGGCAAACCCCCTAACCCACAAAGTTCACAACAGAGTAGCATCAACAAACATTTCGGGGTCTCCATACTAACTGCATGCGTGGTCATCCATCTGTAACCCCGCTGATCCCACATCCCAAAATTGTCAGAGAACCATCTGGCGAGCACGATGATCCTATAAAGAAGGGTAGACGCTGTCAAATCCTCTTGGCCTGCCGCACTCGGGACAATCTCTCGCGAGGCTGTCAGCCACCAAACGTCGTCCCAAGAGCAAGAGTGGGCTGGCATAAGGTTGTGGAGCCAATGCTTAACCCCGCCCGACGTCGATCCGCAGCTTCTGGTTGCTGGAAAAATGCAATTCTGCCTGAATGGAAAGCTGGGCAGAGGAGCTTCCTTTTACTTGGAATTTGGGAGACGAGAGCTTGGGACAGCATGAGATGCGGTTGCTATTCAGGCGGAATCCCGAGTGTGGGGTTGCTTGGTGGGGCAAATTCTCACGTGGAGTGACCCCTCGACCAGAATGTCGGAGGATAGCTGAGCGATGTGAGCTTTTTATAAACGCCATTGTATTTCCAGTCTCTTGGTAGAAATATATTTCCTTTGGTTGAGACCTTTTTCCGAATTTCTAAATATCTAATCAATTCCAAAAGCCTGTCTGGAAATAGCAATCAGTCAACATGAAAAAATACGCACTTATTGGCACGGGAGGCCGGAGTAGCTTCTTCTACTCTGCACTCGCAAAGGACTTCAAGGCTACTTCTGTCATAGTCGCTCTCTGTGATACGAACCAGACTCGCATGAATGTTGCAAATGACAATCTTGTGGCGCTGAAATACCCTTCTGCGCCGTTGCCGACTTACAAGGCTCATGAGTTTGAGAAGATGATTAAGGAGACGAAACCGGATGAGGTTATTGTTACGACTATGGACAGGACACATGATACCTATATCATCAAGGCATTGGAGCTGGGATGTAATGTGATTACTGAGGTTAGTAATTTTGCCTCACGATAAAATAGTTTGAAAGTATATGTACTTACAGGTGGAACAGAAACCAATGACTATTGACGAGACAAGATGTCAGGCTATCATTGATGCTGTAAAGAGGACAGGGAAGCAAGTCAGAGTGACGTTCAACTACCGTTATGCTCCACACAACACGAAGGTCTACGAACTACTAGGTGACTTTCCAAACCAGCCTCATACATAATGAAAACAGCAACTGACAAAAAGAACTAGGCGAAGGAGTAATCGGAAAAGTCAACTCCATCCACTTCGAATGGGCGCTCAACACCAGCCACGGAGCTGACTACTTTCGTCGCTGGCACCGTGACAAACGCAATGCCGGTGGTCTTCTTGTCCACAAATCCACTCATCATTTCGACCTGATCAACTTCTGGCTACGCTCCTCACCCGTCAGCGTCATGGCTCAGGGAGGCCTCATGTTTTACGGACGCGAGAACGCCGAGAAGCGAGGTGTGACCGAGTTCTACACTCGCGCTCATGGAAGTGAAGCCGCTAAGAATGATCCATTCGCCCTGCATATGGAGGATCACGAGCAGTTGAAGAAGATGTACCTCGATGCAGAACATGAAGATTCGTACTATCGTGATCAGAGTGTTTTTGGTGATGGAATTAGTATCGAGGATACGATGGGTGTCCTGGTGAAGTATGCGAGTGGCGCAATCCTGACGTACAGTTTGACGGCGTATGCTCCTTGGGAGGGTTTCAGAGTGGTGTTCAACGGGACAAAAGGGAGACTGGAGCTGGATGTTGTAGAGCAGAGTTATGTGAACAGTGGTGGCGAGCAGGGAGCTGAGGGTGCTCTGGAGAAGTGTACGGTTACGCTGAGACCATTATTTGAGAAGCCAAGAGAGATTGAGATTCAATCTGGTGAAGGAGGACATGGCGGTGGTGATCCAGTGCTACTGAACGATTTGTTCGGAGGCGATGTTGGTGAGGATCGATTTGGGAGAGCTGCGGATCATATTGATGGCGCGAGGAGTATATTGACAGGCATTGCGGCGAATCGGTCTTTGCGGACTGAGGGCGTTGTATTGGTAAAAGATGTACTAGATTTGCAGTCTTAGTTGCAAACAGGTTGTATAGATTGGTAGAGGGCGTTGGCAGCAGAAAGGAAAAATGAATATCTGGTCTACCCTTGCTTGTTTCTGGTGCAAATTTCGTTGCAAATGACAACAGCCCCCAGCAATGCTCGATAAAGTTCCCGGAACTGATGATAGAAGAAACGTGTCATACGCAGCTAAAGATGCCCATATCTTGACAGACGCCTCAACAGCAGCGGATGCTTATGATTGCACTCTCTCAGTATAAGATTTGATTGTGACTCTAGAACCGCTGGGCGTAGCGAACATCCGAAGACTGGTATTGGGCTGAGACGCTGTCTACCCAGAAGAGCAGTTGACAAATATGAGTTAGCAAGTCCACTTGACTTACAACTTGCTCAGTTGGCTTTCGATGTAGCTGAATATCAATATTTGGTCGAGCAACTGCAAAGGCAAAATTGCTCCAATTTAGAGAAGTACAGCTCCAACGGCTGGTCCATTCTTCAACCTTATGTACACATATAATCCCATATTCATCCACTCCAATACGCCCAGACACATTCTATGGTCCATGGTGCGAGTAGATCTGTCGTGTTTTGAGATGTACAGGAGTTTCGCCTTTCGGGGTATCGGGGATGACCTTCTCAATTTTCTAGATCATCCAGAACACATCAGCAATCGAACTCCACACATTTTTTGGCACCGATGCCTATCAATCGGACAGAGAGAATTCTTACCAGGTTGTCGAAGACACATTTGTTCAGCTTCCATTCTGCAGGTCGGCATTGCCAGAGCTGCTGGTTGTTGTTGTCCAAGCAGGTCCAGTGCTTTCTAAATTCCGCCAGGCAGTGCTTGTTCACGTCCTCAATACTGTCGAACCATATATTAGCCTTCTGCTCGCTTGATTCCTCCACATCCGGTGATTCCCTGCTCTACATCCCACAACGTCCTGAACGGAGCTGCGTGGCAGTCCATCCAGCACGACTCCAGCTATGTGGAATCTGCCACTTCCATAGCGCATCTTGCTGTAACCACTATATTGAGAATGAACGGCACTTACACGCTTTTTGCGCATCTTGTAACCCTTCTGCCCTCCTTCAAGCAGTCTATCTCGCCCTTTCCACCGCTCTCGGTTTTGCATTGCATGAAATCGTCATTGTAAGCTTTGCATCTTGCTCCAATAAAGAAACTGGCCGATAGTAGCGGCGCTGAACTGCTTCCGATTTCCGTAACAGGTGGGATGTCTGCGGGCAAAGGTGTTGTATCGATGAGGGTGGTTTGATTGAATCTGCAATTGCAATCATTCAGCTACGTATCTGAAAGTCAGGGGAATTCGGAGTGATTAATAGTACCTGGCTGGTCTTCCCGACATCTTGACGGTATTTCTGGGGCACAGGAGCGTCGTGGAAGACTCAATTGGTAGCTCTGGACGTTGGAGGAGGTCCAACGATCTCATGGGCTAGCGAGCTTCAAAGTTGTTGCACGTGACACATACCTGGTCGCGAGCTTCAAGTCGCGAGAAAAACTCCAGCTGGAAGGAAGTTCGACCTCATTTACCTACAGCAATCCAGTAAAGCTCACAATCGCAGCAACTCTGGTCCCGCCGCTTCTCGAGCTCCACCAATATTCTGCATCGCGACAACAGCAAAATCCACTTTGTTCTTGAGCCTCCGCGCTCTTTCATATTTCACGCGCCCTGCTCCCAAGCTGTCGAGCTAGACCCGTCGCGACCTTAAGGATCTCACACAGCATCACTGCATATACTCGACACTCGATAGGCCTGCAGGCAAATAACTCTCTCCCAGGTATATCACCATGTTCGGAGCTACTAAGCCAGCGAGCGGCGGATTGTTTGGGTCCTCAATCAACACAAATACGCAGCAACCTAGTGGTGGACTCTTTGGCTCCACGGGAACGAATAATCAACAGAATCAGCAACAGCAAGGCGGCGGAGGTTTGTTTGGAAACTTGGGTCAGAGTACGCAGCAGAACCCAAATCAAAGCACTGGAGGACTATTTGGGAACTTGGGACAGAGTACACAGAATCAACAACAACAAGGCGGAGGACTGTTTGGTAGTAGCGCACCGAACCAACATCAGCAGACTGGTGGTCTTTTTGGTCAATCGCAGAATACTCAGCAACAGTCCGGTGGTCTTTTCGGTGGTGGACTAGGCCAGAATCAAACCAATCAACAGCAACAATCTGGGAGCCTCTTCGGGGGTGGATTGGGTCAGAGCCAAAACAATCAGCAGCAGCAGCAAAGCGGGTTACTTGGTGGCTTGGGTCAAAGTCAGAACAATCAACCTCAGCAGAATGGCCTCTTCGGTCAATCCTCGCAACAGAACATTCCTCAGTTGGGCCAAGGTGCATCATTATGGCAAGCAGCCAACAATGCTGTAAATCCTCGTATGTATTGTTAGTTTATGCCCTACTCCGAGACTAACGTTGTCACAGGTGAAAAGAGTATTCCGGACCAAATGCAGACTGTACTCGAGAAGTGGGACTCGGGCAATCCAAACTGTGTTTTCAAGCATTACTTTTACAACAAAGTCGATGACAATATGGCACCTTATTACCGACCCAGCCCTAATGAGGATCCAAAAGCCTGGGAGGAAGCTCTGTCCAAAAAGCCTGGTCCTGGTTATATTCCGGTTCTTTGTGTAGGGTTCAATCAGATGGGAGAAAGAATCAAGCTTCAGCAACGCAATCTATCGAATTTTAACACTCGACTACATGAAATCAATGCCTCGTTGACGAAGATGATGCAAGACCACGAGACCAAGACGAGTATCAGGACGATAGATGCGAGGAGAAAGCACGTGGTCTTGAAGCAACGTTGTTTGGCGCTGGCTACCAAGGTTCAGGTGCTCAGAAACAGAGGTTACGCAATGGCTGGCGATGAGGAGGATCTACGGACGAAGTTGCTGGCCCTGGAGAAGAATGTCACTGATCCGGGCTTGGGCGCGAGAGGAGAGGAGATTTGGGCTAGGATGCTTATCGTTCAAGATCGAGCACGAACACTGCGGACTGATATCGAGAAGGCGGGCACTGACACCCCAGACGTGTTGGATGAGGAGACGAGTAGGCAGGCCAAGAAGGTACGTTCCTCCACTCTTATGGACTACATTTGCTAACAATTCTGCAGGTATTGGAGGATTACAATACTCAATTGTCCCACCTGAAAGGAGAGCTCGAGTCTATTCACAAAGAGTTTCTAGACTGGCAGAAGGAGCAAGGAGGTCCTGCGGCACCAAAAGCCAAGGAGACGATGAAGAATGATACCCAGGCAAGAAGCCTTCGATTCGTTTAGCGACATAACAGGATGCATAAAATCATGTATATTATAAATTTGTACTACAATATTTGCATCGACCTATGTCTGGTAGAGTTCCGAATTTTGCTATCTATCACGTGAGTATCCGAACTTGGGTCACTCGAATTGTCTTGAATGTACCCGTTTCAACAATGTTCCAAAAACACTCCCTGCAAAGAATTTGAGGACTTCAATCCTACCATCCGCCTCACAGTCCGCTATCAGTTACTTGTAGGCCGTCACGTAAGCCATCATCTTCGCGCCGAACTGAATGAGTGACTCACACTTTCTAGATACAAAGGATTTCCGTGTTCAAGGTTGAGAATTCCTAGAATCCCATCTCCCCAGTCCTAGATCCAGTCAGTTGAACCCTGGTCTACTCAAAATGTCCAATTTCAAGCCGAAAGGAGACCTCGTTTCTGGCCCTCCAGCCCTCCAACCAGATCCAACCAGAATCCTCGTCGGTCAACACTCCGTCTCCCTCATTCCGCTCACCGAATACCATATTCCATGCCTCTATGAATCTTTATGCGGTCTCGGAAATGATCAATTATATACCTACTTGCCTGCCGGTCCGTTCCACACTCTGGACGCATTCTCCGCCCACGTCGAATCTCTGCTCACAAGCCCCATCTTTTTTCCTTATACCATCATGTCTACTTCTCGTTCCACATCTCCGGAACCACAACCCACTGAAACACCAGTTGGTATCATCACATTCATGAACATCGTCCCCTTACACCGCACCATCGAAATCGGACACGTCCTCTACGGCACCATGCTGCAGCGCACGCCTGCGGCCACCGAAGCGAATTACCTGCTTATGAAGTATGCTTTTGAGGAGTTGGGGTATCTGAGAGTCGAGTGGAAGTGTAATGATTGGAATGAGCCGAGTAAGAGGGCCGCGACTCGATTGGGGTTTGTGTTTGAGGGGGTGTTTAGGAAACATTTGGTTGTTAAGGGGAGGAGGAGGGATACTGCTGTGAGTCTTTTACTGGTTTTTCTTTGGGCTTTCAAATTCTCGGGGCTTTAAATTTTTTGCGGGGGTCTGCTCGTATCTGGACTTTGTGTGAGATGTGAAAGCTTTCGGAACTGGGTTTGTGAACGTGAATGATGACTTTTAGCAGTGGTACAGTTGTCTAGATGATGAGTGGTTCCTTGAGGGCAAGGGGAGCATCAAGAAGGGGTTGGAGGGCTGGCTGGAGAAGAGCAATTTTGATGAGAACGGTAAGCAGATTAAGAAATTAGAAGAAGTTAGGGAAGGATTGGTGTAAAGGAGCCAGAAATCGTGTTTGGCGAGTCGACCCGTGGACTTCTCTGCCACACATTGCACTGATATGATAGATGTCAACTGGGGTATGATCGTAGACGTGATAGATAGACAATAGACAAAGACTTTCCTTGCGGCGCCATAGAAGGTGACCGTGCATGACTTGCTTTAAAGGCCTTGACGAGAGGAAGTAGTTCAACTCGTATGGCGAATGATCAAGATTTTCCAATTCATTGTTATCTACAAACGGATAGCCGTTCGATAGAACCCGAGATGAGTAGGCTATATATTATGTCGAGCAAAACACCGTCAAGCTTCAATGGATTCCGCAAGAAGAAAAGATATCGCCCATGAAGCATTTCTCCAGATAATTGCTAAGACTTCTCATATTTCCCCTGGTCTTCTCTTGTAGTTTCATTAGCCCGAGCCATTCCCGCTTTGAAAAATTCCACTTCAATCGCTTGATCTGTGAGGAGATGGCTACCCACTATCAATTCCTTGCTCGTTGTCCTTGTAGAATTGCAGAAAGACTCCGTGGTCGCCCACGACGGCTGGTAGAAAAGATTTCTTTGGGCATATCTCTGATCATCCGTCCCGGATATGCTGCTATGAAATGCAAGTGTTAGTAGGCTACATTTGGCTCTCTGGGAGCTCTGCTTCCATAGTAAAGCCTGTTGCAGTATCTTAATGTCCCCCATTGTTGAAGAAACTCGAACATTGCGTTCCAGATCTTATATAGCACGCAGTAAGTACCAATCCCTAATTGCGTGTTGGATGCCGAGTCTAAGCGAATGAGGAGTGCAGAGATGTCATGCGCCTTCTTTCCACATCCGACTGTCAGGAGACTTCTAGCAGACGCCCTACATGTAATGGAAACCGCTCCACTGGGTGGAAAAACGTAAGATCTTTGAGATGACTGCCGACAGAGTAGCCGTCGGGGTAGACATAGCCAATATACACCATATGGAGCTATTCCTTGAGAATTGGGAAGGTAGATGTGTCCAACTTGACAAAATGCCTGGGGAAGAAGCCCTGGAGAAAAGAAGTCGGGTCCTGAGATAAGAATGAAAAGATCAATGTCCTATCATACTTCGTAGACCTTTATATCGAAGTTTCACCACTAAATGGATGGGCACAGAATCTAGAGGTATTTCATTCTCCATGTTGTACAAGTGTCGTGCCCGGCCAATATCATTCAGCCTGTCATTATCTCTCTGTGATGCTATGCTCCAATATGCAATCCTGCTCCGACCATAATATACAGTCCCCTTAGTCGTACAGATAGATCCGTCGTAGTTCGTCTTCCCCCCTACACAAGCTTCGTGACAACATCGATCGCAAACGGCGCTGTGGCGTCACGGGTCAGCATATGATTCCCCAGCATCAGCGGATCTTACAACGCTCTGAACACATACACAAGTACAGCATAACAGCTCCAACAATGACTTTCTGGATAGTCAAGGTCGCCTCAGTCTCAGCAGCCTTCAAGTCGGCCGCGCTCATTGGGGGTGGTGCTGCAGAACCATTAACAAACATCCTGTGCTATCATTTGGAAAAAACTTACGTCCTCCGAACATTTTTGTGGGGTTTGAAGCTGGTGAGGGTTGGATGTTCTCGTCTTGTTGATGTTGATAGACTGAATGTGGAATTTTTGTCCAGAGGGCGCCATTTTGACATCTGACTTTGCCAGGGTTATGCTGGGGTGGTGGCACGCTAGAGAGCTGTGGCGTATATTTTTATTTGGCTTGTACTTGAGAAGAACTACTTTTTGAACTTTACACGATTCAATCCCACTTTCTTTTTGCATTTGAAGATTCCTTTCTTCTTGTGAAAGAAGTATTCTTCAAATAAATTGAATAACCAAACATCAAATCACCATATACCCTTGCTGTTCTTATCATATCTGCTATGAGGGGTTGAGTACCATTGGCTCCTGAACCACCCGAGCCCCGCCATTGAGGTCTCCCCAGACAGATAAACAGCTGTCTTGCTGCCCTCACCGACTTTATTTTCGACTTTCGAGCACAGCAAGCTCTTCATACGATGGCGACCTCAAGCTTTGCTGTTCGAGCACAATTTGGACGCGCTGTGGCGCAAGCTCGAAGCTCTTCAACACGATCAGTCCAGCTCACACGACCCTGGATCTGTCGCCAATGCTCTCATTCCCCCGTTGCTTCCACACCACTTGGAAGACGTACTTTCTACACAAGCTCTGCCAAAGATGATTCGAATATCCCGAAAGCTGCAGAGGTCTCTCGAGGATCCTACCTACCCCTTGATACTTTCGCAAGAAGACATATTGGGCCTACACCTGGAACTACAGAGCAAATGCTCAAGGCTCTAGATCCGCCAGTAAAGAGTCTGGATGAATTCGTGAAGCAAGTTCTCCCAAGCGATATCTTGTCTGCGAAGGATCTAGAAATAGATGCCGCGAAATCTGGAGGAGAAGAGGGGTTCACGGAATCTCAATTACTGGCTAGACTTCGAACTATTGCCTCCAAAAACACGATTATGCGAAGTTACATTGGGTGTGGATATGCAGGCACAAGAGTACCAGAGGTCATCAAGAGGAATGTGTTGGAGGGGCCAGGATGGTACACGAGTTATACACCATACCAGCCAGAGATCAGTCAGGGTCGGTTGGAGTCACTGTTGAACTTCCAGACATTGGTCTGTGATTTGACAGCTCTTCCAATCTCCAATGCTTCTCTTCTGGATGAATCTACGGCTGCTGCTGAGGCAATGACTCTGTCTATGAACGCCCTACCAGCTTCAAGACAGAAGAGCAAGAACAAGACGTTCTTTGTCAGTCACTTAGTGCACCCTCAGACCAAGGCGGTACTTCAAAGTCGTGCGGATGGCTTCGATATCAAGATTGAAATTGGAGATGTCCTCGCAGATGGAGGAGCTCGCGTCAAGGAACTTGGAAAGGATCTTGTTGGAGTTCTCGTCCAGTATCCAGATACCGAGGGAGGAGTTGAGGACTTCAAGGGTCTGGCTGATATCATCCACGCGCAAGGAGCCACATTCAGTGTTGCTACGGATCTGTTGGCTTTGACTGTTCTCACACCACCTGGAGAGTTTGGTGCTGATATTGCGTTTGGAAATGCCCAACGATTTGGTGTACCATTCGGCTATGGTGGACCTCACGCCGCCTTCTTCGCAGTTGGGGAGAAGTATAAGCGAAAGATTCCGGGTCGTCTCATCGGTGTCTCTAAGGACAGATTGGGAGATAAGGCGATGAGACTTACTCTGCAGACCAGAGAACAGCATATTCGACGTGAGAAGGCTACAAGCAATGTTTGCACAGCTCAAGCGCTTTTGGCGAATATGAGTGCATTCTACGCTGTTTACCACGGTCCACAAGGGCTCAAGAATATTGCTGAGCGTGCTATCAATGGCGCCAGAATCGTCGAGTCTGGCCTCAAGTCTCTTGGATTCGAGACTGGATCTAGAGGCAAGGGTGAAGACGGAAGTGTCCTTTTCGATACTGTTGTTGTCAATGTCGGCCAAGGCAAGGCTGATGAGGTGCTACAACATGCAGTTAGCGCTTTCAACATTAACTTGAGGAAGTTTGACGACAGCAGACTGGGTATCACTATTGACGAGACTGTTGATGCCAAGGACCTTGAGGAGATCCTTGCAATCTTCGAAAAGTTCGCTAAATCAGATGCCGAGATCAACGTCGAGCAAATCATCAAGTCCCTACCCGGAGGCGGCTCGCTGCCAATCCCGGCAGCATTGAAGCGATCATCCGAGTACCTCACCCATCCAGTCTTCAACATCCACCACTCTGAGACCGAGCTTCTCCGCTACATCCATCACCTTCAGTCCAAGGATCTTTCCCTGACTCACTCCATGATCCCCCTCGGTTCATGTACCATGAAGCTCAACGCCACAACCGAGATGGCACCCGTCACTTGGCCTGAGTTTGCCTCCATACACCCATTTGTGCCAGCCGATCAAGCTACCGGCTATAAGGTCATGATTGATGAACTAGAGGCCGACTTGGCTAAAATCACTGGCTTCGATGCAGTATCTCTGCAGCCCAACTCTGGTGCACAGGGTGAATTCACTGGACTCCGCGTCATTCGCAAATTCCAGGAGCAGCAGCCCGGGAAGAAGCGTGACATCTGCTTGATTCCCGTTTCTGCTCACGGAACCAACCCTGCTTCTGCGGCTATGGCAGGAATGAGAGTCGTTACTATAAAGTGTGACACTAAGACTGGAAATCTCGACATGGAGGATCTGAAGGCCAAGTGTGAGAAGTATAGCGAAGAGCTCGGTGCAATCATGATCACATACCCCAGCACATTCGGTGTCTTCGAGCCTCAAGTCAAGGCTGCCTGCGACCTTGTCCACCAACACGGTGGTCAAGTATACATGGATGGCGCTAACATGAACGCTCAAATTGGTCTCTGCTCACCTGGTGAAATTGGGGCCGACGTCTGCCATCTCAACTTACACAAGACTTTCTGTATTCCTCACGGTGGCGGTGGCCCAGGTGTTGGGCCAATCGGTGTCAAGTCTCACTTGGCTCCCTTCCTCCCAGGTCATCCTTTGGTTAAGACTGGTGGAGAGAAGGCTATCGCCCCCGTCAGCGGTGCACCCTGGGGAAGCGCCAGCATTCTTCCTATCAGTTGGGCATATGTGAAGATGATGGGTGGACGTGGCTTGACCCATGCTACCAAGATCACTCTCCTGAATGCCAACTACATCATGTCCCGTCTTCGACCATACTACCCAATTCTCTACACCAACGAGAACTCCCGATGCGCTCACGAATTCATTCTCGACGTTCGCGGTTTCAAAGAGACTTGTGGCATCGAAGCTATTGATATCGCCAAGCGTCTCCAAGATTACGGCTTCCACGCTCCGACCATGAGCTGGCCAGTAGCCAACACTCTGATGATCGAGCCCACTGAATCGGAAGGCAAGGACGAGCTAGATAGATTCATTGACGCCTTGATCTCCATTCGCGCAGAAATCAAAGCCGTTGAAGACGGCCAGGTGCAAAAGGAAGTCAATGTCCTGAAGATGGCACCACATTCCCAGAAGGACTTGATTGTCGGGGAGTGGGACCGCCCATACACCCGCGAGCAAGCAGCCTACCCCCTTCCATGGCTCAAGGAGAAGAAGTTCTGGCCCAGCGTGACTAGATTAGATGATGGTAAGTTATCTTTCTTCCCCTTCCAAACTGCATAAGCTAACACCTTCCAGCCTTCGGCGACATGAACCTCTTCTGCACATGCGGGCCCGTCGAACCAGTCGACGAAGAAGGCGGAATCACTGGCGCCGCAGCCCCAAACCCAACGTAATGCACCGCCTCTCGAAATGACGTACTAGAGTAATGAGCAACACCTTATGTGACATGGAGGCAGAAATTCGTGAAATTCAACATCGAAAATGCATGGAGTTGGCCGGGTAACTAATGAGTGAGCGCTTTGATTTTGGTTTGTTTCTCCAGATGATTCTGCTTTTGGAGGGAAGGGCGTTCTTAGATACAGGTGCTGGCTTCAACTGCCGTTTGCGTTGCTGGGTGGAAATAGATGTATCTACCTTGACGAATTTGATTTGAATTCAAATTCTTGAAACGATTAGTGCGCGGCTTCAGTTAAGCCCAGCAATTCTCTGTAGTCAGAGCATCCATTTTTTCGGATTCGTGTTTTTCGAGAGCGTGCGAATCTTATTGATTTCCAACACATTGTACTCCTGATTCCTTGTTTGAGATTCCCTCGCTTATCTCGGGGGCTGATGTAAACAACCATTTCTTGCTTGCATCCATGTCGTAGCTTTGCTTCAGACATCAGAGTTATTCATGATCTGTTGATCCATTGCTTGCTGAGGAATTTGTTATGCTTCTTCGTTTAGTATCCTCCATGTTGAAATGCGAGGGTCGGGTCACGGCTTGTCCATCCTGGCGTTAGCGTCCTCGGCTCCCGTAAGGGAAGATATATAAATACGAGGTGAAATCTGCTGTTTCTGCCTGGAAGCTGCTATGCTCTGGCTTCCGCACTAGTCGTTGCACTTTCAAACTCAGGTATTGTGCCTTCCCGTCTAAGCTTGCTGTTCTTAAGACGAGGCTGCGGAGTACAAATACCCCCTCTCATCACCATCGTCCCGATTCTTCCAACTTCTTCAACAACAACTCTTTTTCCTCGAACATCAACAACAACACACAACCACAACATCAACAACAACACACAACCACAACATCAAGCATACATATCGCTATCACGCAACGGTACAGACTTACCACAAGTCTACCGCATCTTGTAGAAGCTTTCGATGCTACTTGATCCCTTCTCTTCGTCACTCTTCCTCTCACCTTGATTGAGAATTCATTTCTCGACGAAGCATACAGATCACCTTCGACAGGCTCCATCGATTTCTCTTGGCTTCGTATGATCAGAACAATCTCGTAAGTCACTCTCACCTTCACCCTTTCTCTAAGATCATGCTCAACTTTCCCATTTCTTCTCCTTGACCACGCCCTGTCGTACACTGCTAAGCGTGCAACTCTCAGATGATTACCCTCACCTTCGATTTCAAAGGCTTCGATCACTCAATATACCAGTAAGATGGCCGAACACGAGGATAGCATCATGATCAAGGAGGAGAGCCCGAAGCCAGACACGACTTCTTCTGCGTCACCTTACCTAGCAACAACCCCACATCCCGAGTCTGAGATAGAGAACGGAGAAGCTGAGCCTGACACATCTCTCTTCATTCCAGATGCTGATAAACAGGTCACTATTTATCGCCCTACTACCAAGAATGATTACATTTGGCAGCAGCAAGGCGGCTTCGGCCAGTTGGTGCAAGTTCAGGAGCGAGAGAAAGCTATGAAAGCCGGCCTGAAGTTCTTGTATGAATTAGAGACGGCGATGAAGCTGCATTTGGCGAATGTCCCAAGTGCATCCAAGTGGCTCGATAGGATCAGTGAGTTTTACTTCGCTCCTCTACGTCATGTCCCCAACATTTCACGAGACATGTCTCTATATCTCTCTACTAACGATAGCCACAGAGCTCATCAGAGCCAACCGTAAAGAGTGTCGAATCCTTATCGGCTTTCTCGGCTGTACCGGAGCTGGGAAATCTAGTATGATCAACTCCTTGCTCGAGCAAGAAGACCTTCTGCCTGCAGACGACGAGAAGGCGTGCACAGCAGTGTGCGTCGAGATCTCATGGAACGCTAGCGATAATCGTAAGGAGGAGTACTATGTTAAAATCGAACGCATCTCGGAGGATGACTGGAGAACTGAGCTCGAGAAGCTCTTTCAGGATATCTCAGACCAAGCTTTGAATAAGGATGGAGATGATGGAGAACCCGACTTGGAACGTGATATGCGAATCAAGACGGCATTTCAGAAATTGAAATGCGTCTATCCTTTCATTAAGTCTCTCGCCGACTTACAAGCCTATAAGGTCAAGAGTCTCCTCGAGCATTCTAACGTCAAAGACATCCTGGGAAAATCAAAGAATATCAGTGAAGAATCAAGAGAGGCATTCGCCGCAGCTATCAAGCCTTACATCGATAGCAGCACCTCCAAAGAAGAGGGATCAAGTGGGAAGGCATTCGCGCATTGGCCTCTCGTGAAGCTGGTCCGGCTTTATGTCAAGTCTCGTATTCTGAAGGACGGTATTATCTTGGTCGATTTGCCTGGATCTATGGATACAAATGCAGCTCGAGGTGCCATCGCTGAGCAGTATCAAAAGAATCTGTCCGTCAACTGCATTGTCGCCCCAACTGCCCGAGCTGCTTCAGACAAGCCAGCACAGGATCTGCTGGGAAAAGTCGCGCAGCGTACCTTGCAGCTGGATAACAGATTCTCGGCCGACCATTTGTGCTTTATAGTCTCCAAGACTGATTCATCTTTGACTATGTCACGATATATTCGTACACATCCGGAGCTTGAGGAAATCCTCGCTGGTGAGTTTGCAAAGGAAAAGGAATTGAAAGACAAATTAGATCAAGCAAACGACATTCTGGAAGCAAAGCAGCAATCCCAGCAGGCAAACAAGAAGCTCGCTGCAGAATTGCAGAGCCAAATGAAGAAGCTGAATGTACAATTCAAGAAGGGAGCCGGTGCAGGTTCTGGTCGGGCTCGCGGCAAGAAGCGCAAGCTAGATGCAGGTAGGATTTCCCGAACATTGCCAATGATATAGATCCTAACAAGTAGTAGATGATACGACCCCAGCCCCAACTCCCGAGCAAAAGGAAACAACCAAGAAGCTGAAGGAGCTTCAGGCTAAGATGAAGGAGGCCAAGGAGAATGCTGAGCGCGATGGCAGTAAGCTTTTCAATGCTACGAAGAAGATTGAAGATTTGAATAAGGCCCTGAAGAGATCCGAATCACGGAAGCTTCACGCTTGTATCGAGAACCGAAATCGAGTATCTACTACCGAGATTCGGAAAGATTTCGAGGCTGCCCGGAGACAGATGGGCTGCAAAGACAACGGACAGCCACTCCAGGTGTTCTGTGTCTCTTCGTGGGCTTTCACTATACTGAACATCAAGGACGTCTTCCAAGGATTTCCCAAGCTTCATGATACCGGGATTCCTCGACTTCAGAACTGGCTTTGCGAGACTACATTGCCGACTCGTGATAGAAATGCAGTAGCATTTCTGGAAGACCTCGTCAGCCTGGAATTATCAATGGTTCCTTGGTTAGCTGACACGTCTGTTGAATTCAAGATGTCTGGCGGTCAACGTACCAACGTCGAGTCGTTCTTCACCAAGCAGTTTGATAACTTGAAGAAGGTAAGTCTTCATGCATTGTCCGATCATTATGACATAGATCGGTTGCTAAAAACTCATTTAGGAGCTCTCGAAGGTAACCTCCCAGATAGTGACCAAGTGTGAAGTAACAGTTGGTACTGAGCTGCTTCCGAAGATGGGCAAAGCCGAGAACGTCGCAGGAAGCAACGCCGAGCAGATCGTTAAGGGCTGGGTTCAGAAGCCTATGCACTGGGGCACTCACCGTGCTCTAAATCGCGAACGCGGCACTTGGAAGACGTACAAAGGCATTGAGATCAAGTGGAATGAAGAACTGTAAGTCTCCTCTTCTCGAGGACTATAATTACTGTACCAGGAATAAATGCTGATCGAAAAGGGCCGGCAATTACCTTGATCTCCTCATCAAAGACTGGTCTCTCACGCTGCACAACAAGGTTCCAGCCGCCAAGGAAACCTACAATAATGCAGTTGAGAAGGTCATCCAGAAGTTCGTTAAGGCCGTAGTTGGCTCCGTCACAGAATTATGTCCTGACTTAGCCGAGGCTTTACATCAATGGATGGAGAGCTCACTTCGAAGCATTGTCCCAATTCACAAGCAATCCGAGGCGATCTTCTCTGATGTCATTCCAGAGGCCATTCGTGACAGTCATCGGCTTGTCGAGCCTAAGATCAAGGAATGCTGGCAGCCAGTGTACGATCTCTGTGCTTCAGAAACAGGACCGGGTCACTACAAGCGAAATCAAGTAGCCCACGTCACTCATGTCCAAAAGATAGGACGCCAGATGTACCGAAAGTCCTCCGCTGCAATCAAAGGTGCATTCAAGAAATTGTGGGAAAGTCTCCCAGAAGAATTCAACAAGGGCATCAATCCTGTGGTTCTCCAGATCCAGGATGAGTTCTTCGAGATGCTAGAGAACTACACAGCGCATGGAAGTTACGACAGCTCCCATGCCTTGGAAGCCTCATCTAAGTCCCCGCTACAAGACCGCACTCGTGAGCTCTGGGGTGTCCTAAAGACTGCCTGGTCTCAAGAGATTGAGGTCATCGATCTCGAGGAAGAGTACGAATCGCAAGAGGAGAAGGAGATCGAGATCGATGACTTGCTCAACGAGAACGACGACGACGAGGATAGTGATTTCGAAATCTCTGATACTGATGATGCTTCAGCTGAAGACGCGTAGAACTCGCGCCTGATCATCGCTTAACATTGTCACCATCGAGCAAGCACATTCACTTCAACTCACATTACAATTGCCGAAACATGTATGTTATTGCACCTTCGATATCAAGCTATCACATGCATCAGAAGCTCCCCCTCATTACATCAAGCTAGTATTGCATATGCATGTTCTTAATTCACGATGGAACATCATCCACATGGCGGAAGAGCCCGAGATTAGGGGCAAGATCTGAGGCGCCAATCCGCACTACATACTACGGTACCATGGGCGCGTTGATTACAAGCAAATAATGGAATACAATATTACTTGCCCATTATTCCCACTATGATAACTTGTGACTTCGCTCGCCGGCCCTTTCCCAAGATATACCGAAATTTGCTTCAGTGGCCTTGCCATGATCAATAATCCAAAGTCCTCCTACGATTACACCACATGCGCGCTTTTAAGCTCCAGAGTAATTCCCGATCCCCTCAACCTAAAGTGCATAATCCTCATCGTGCTTCCCTCCTCGGCAGATCCACTGACCATTCCAGCCCTCCATTCCTGGTTAACCACCACCGTTTTCTTCCAAGCCCACTATGACCCCAAAGTGACTCCTCTCGATTCAACTGTCAAGGTCACCTACATCAGCACAACCCATGAACGCGCGCACGCCAGTACCTGCAGGCTACGGCCCAATTTGATTGTCCAGCGTGATTTTGTGACATTTGCTGCTCTCACTGCCGAACATATATACCCAATCGTTGAACATGAAATCAAGGACTGACCTGATCAGCTATGAGAGCAATGTACACATAAGCCTTCATATACCCCAACGTGGGCTGGGTAGCAAATGCCGACATGGCACTGACCACATGCGAGCCGCGCCGCTGCAGGGTAGGTAGTTGTGGGGGACAGGGGGGACAGGGGGACAGGGCTCTCTTATGCAGGTGGGAGTTGTTCATTATCCGTTTCGGGAATGGAGGGAGGGTGTGAGAAGCACAAGCGAGAGGGAGGGAAGCTTGGAAGTTGCGGCGGTTGCGACTCCCTTAGAGGCGGGTGTGGATGTAAGATGTAAGAAGAGAAATCATACATGGTGGATACTAAACGCCTGAGAGGGTGGTTGCTGTGTGTTTCCCTGCTTCATAAAGCTTGGAAAGCTACCAAGTTCGTTTTCGTTCCCATTGAGGAATATGCTACGAAGCCAAGACATCTGGCTCAACATCCTCATCCGGTACTCTGTGTAACGAGGGCGTTCACTTGGACTCTTCCCCTTGTTCCATATCTACACGAGTGTTTGGCTCTTGATTACCGAGAAGCGGAGAGATCCATATCTCCGAGATATTGTCAGCGTGCAGATGGAGATAGATGAGATGTATATTACTGTTACTTAGTCTGGGTACTGTCGATGAGGATTCGTGATCACTGATCAAATCAACACTCATCTATTCAACCAGCCACTCACCTCGCTTCGCTCCGTTCGGTCAACAACACCCTGGCTCGGCATCCGAATACAGTCCAGTCCGGCATCTCAGGCAAAACCAGAACCGGATTCAACGCAAGCCAACATAACGCCAAAGCTAAAGCACAAGATCTTGGAACCCGTAAAGAGAGACTAACGCATTACCCTTTTCTGCAAATGATGGATTGCGACGTGCAACAAAACCTGCAGCCCTTATTTTGAAGTTGTGGTAAACTTGATTTTCGAAAATGCTGAGCTTCGACTTGAGAGGTTGGTGGTGGTGATTGTGAAACGAGATATGCGAGGACGCGGATATGGCTGAATGCAAAGGGTGCCCATTTAGGATAATGCTCTTTGCGATGTGCAACAGAATGTTGCGAATCTGCGAGGACGATCGATCGGGATAATGTGGAGAGAGTAGGAGGGATGGAATGGTTGCTTGATTCGGGATTGATCAATGGCGCGGATCCATGAAGGAAATGACCTGAGGCAAGTGATGTGGTCACTCGACCATATACCAATAAACTCGACTCAATTGTGTAGTGAAAAAAATAAAGGCAGGTGGAGGATTTTAGATCTGTTTTTGTTTCATTCGCTCTTATTATGCTATTAATTGTATATCCTCCATCCAGTCCCTGTAGAAAATGCTTCGATTCAATATGAACATCTAATGAAAAGAATCGCCTTACTCGAAGGCTATGGTACATGAACACGTACTGGTACAATGGAAGCAATTGCTCCATCATATATGATCCTCACATCTCTCAGATTCACGGCACAACATCTACTTCAATGGCTTTCTGGCGACCATCAAGTACATGGGTGTGAATAGATCCTCCTTTCCACCAGCAACCAAACAGTCAGCAGCAAGAGCCAAACTGTTGGCAGTCTTCTGTGTTCCGCCTGGTGCAATACCAACCATCTCCAGAACGCCAACGAATCTGTGAGTGATGCCTCTTCCCCATTTGGTCATTCGTGCAATTGTTGGGAAATCCCAGATTGATCCCATCATGCTGAAATCTCCTGCAAGAGGGTAGTACCATGGGGTTGCATCTGGTCGTTTGGCCAAATCCTCGTGAAGCTCCAACTCGAATCCAGCGGCCTTGATGGCAGCAAGACCCTCGGAGATCTTGACCATGTTTGAAATTCCGTCACCAATCTCGATACCGAGACGAATTTCGCGGTGGTGCTCGTTATCGTTATCATATTTATCGGTCATGAGCCATTCGTAAACACCAAACACACCACCGGGCTTGAGAACCTTGAAAATCTGGCTGTAGACACCCTCCAGCGAAGGAGCGTGAACGGTGGCCTCGATGGCGTACACGCAGTCGAAGGAGTTTTCAGGGAAGGACATTTGCTGGGCTGAATTAGCAGGCGCGCAGGATATGGCAGGGAGACTAGACATACCATGAAGTCACCCTTTACGAAGTCCAATTGGTGAGAAAGGCCCTCCTTCTGCGCATATCTCGTTGCACGTTCGATTTGGTAATCGTTATTGTTCAATCCAGTAATGTGTGCGCCGGTGAATTTGGCAATCTCTCTCGCAGGGCCACCGACACCACATCCAACATCAAGAACTTTGTCTCCATCCTTAATACCAATCTTGGCCGCCAGGTAATGCTCGTGGCGGGCAATTGCTTGGTAGAATGGTTCACCATATGCGAATCGGCAGAAGTGGAAAGATTGTCCCCATCCGTACTCATAGAGATCCGTTCCGAGATTGTAGTAACTAAGACTGTTTAGCAGACGCACGATGGGATGGCGAGAGTGCAAAGAACATACTGTCTTGTGAGGGTGGCGTATTCCGCTTTTCTGGCCTGGACGTGGAGAGTTAGCAAATAATTGTTGAGAACCCCGGAATGCGCCATGTACCTCTCTGATCTCAGGGGTTTCATCCTTTGCGGCCTTGTCATCCCAATGCTTGAAGTACTCGTCAACAGCAGCTTTTTGCGCCGCCTTGTCCTTCTTCATCATGGCACTGAATCCTCCCTTCGCGGCGGACGAGTCCTTGTGCATGGCCTTGTTGAAGGCGGCATCGCGAGTATGATCCTCGGTCTCGAGTTTTGAGGGAGCCATTGTGAAAGAGTGGAGATGGTATTAGAAAGGATTGAGGTTTGATGTTGAATTGATTGAGACGTAGGTATGTCAAAGGAAAGAAGAGTCGTTCTGGGAAAGGAGTTGTTTATATTCGCATGTGAGGATGTCAAGTCAAGCGGTGTCTAGAAATTATTGCTGAAAGGGGTCTACGCTAATCTCACGTATTCGGGTTGAAGTCTCCACTAACCTTAATGCCCCTGGTGTCTTTGGTGGTGGCAACACCCCAGACGCATAGCGGAAGAAAAGCGGCGCTGGGGGGACCAGATTTCGATACCGACAAATACTTCGACTTGACTTCTTCGATATCAGAAGTTGAGGCTGTAACTTGAGAATCATTCTAGCGAATCACCTTTCCTTTCCCCCTTTTTTCGCAAGTTGAGATCACATTCTCGGTACTTGTTTGTATAAAGCAAATTTCAATTAATGCTGCTGCTTTAGTCTCGGTATAATCTATGTCACGTGTCGCTGATCACGAGAGCCAGCGATAAAGCTGAAGGCTGATTACCAGAATTTTTGAGATCGGCCTTCCTCAGCCTCATTACCACATTACCACGTCGCCACCCTCGAGAGCTGTGCACAACTACGCTTGAGACGATTTCACCTTCCAGCACTATAATCGAAGAAAGCATAACACAAGACTAACCAAAATGCCTCCTCAAATCAAGCAAGACTTGAACCGCTCGGGCTGGGAAACTACCGACTTCCCCTCAGTCTGCGAGAACTGCCTCCCCGAGAACCCCTACGTCCAGATGATCAAGCAAGATTATGGAGAAGAATGCAAGATCTGCACGCGCCCATTCACGGTCTTCAAATGGAAAGCAGACCGAACAGCGCGAAGCAAGCGTACCAACATCTGTCTCACATGCGCCCGACTGAAGAACTGCTGCCAATGCTGCATGCTCGATCTCTCGTTCGGTCTCCCAATCGTCGTCCGTGATGCGGCGCTCAAGATGGTAGCACCAGGTCCACAGAGCGCGGTCAACAGAGAATACTACGCCCAGGAGCACGAGAAAGAGATTGAGGAGGGCAGAGGAGGCGTAGAGGCATACGAGAAGACAGATGAGAAGGCTAGGGAGCTACTGAGGAGATTGGCGAATTCAGAACCATACTTCAAGAAGCAGAGGAGGATTGGTCCTGCTGAGGGTGAAGAGGGCGAGGGAAGTGCGGCTTCAACTGCATTGACGACTAATGGCCCAGGACCTATCCGAACACGGGATAGTAGAGGAGGGGCAAGCTCTCGTGGTGCGGTACGCGGAGGAAGAGGCGGTGCTAGAGGAGGCAGAACATTCCCGAGCGCCGCGCAGTTACCACCTACAGCACAGGACATCCAACCGCCAGCCGATCAGTCTATCACCTCGTTGTTCGTCACAGGCGTGGAGGACGATCTGCCAGAACATAAGATCCGGGACTTCTTCTCGCCGTATGGGAAGATTCGGTCTTTGGTCTGCTCACATATGTCGCATTGTGCATTTATCAACTACAACACACGAGAGAGCGCGGAAGCTGCAGCGGAGGCTTTGCAGGGAAGGGCTGTGATTGCGGGGTGTCCTCTGCGTGTACAATGGGGCAGACCGAGACCTATTGGTACTATGGATAAGGATGAACGTATAGCGACTGGTAGGGAAGGTCGTAATGCGTTTGCAGGTTCTGGAAGAGGTGGTGCTGCGAGAGGTCAACAACAGGCAATTGCTGCTCCAGAGAAAGATGATCTGGCGAACATGTCTGCTGTTGCTGCTCCACCTGGCGCTAGCGATGTCCAGTATGCAAGTTTGGCTGGGAATCAATAGGATGGGAAAACTTCATTGGCTTGGCGTTTTGGAGGGCAGGTGTTTATATTGATGTATGCTTGACAGGCGAGGATTCAAATATGAGTGCAGAACGGGCCTCAAAGGCTACGGATTTCCGTTCCCCACGTTTAACTTCCTCAGTTGCGGCGTTGACAAATAGGTAAAGTTGATTCTGGTCAAGTGCCTCGTTACATTCCGGGATTCAATAGTGAAATTGCTATCTTCTATTTGTCGATTGCAAGCAGAAGAATATGTCCATATGCGCGCGAACATCTCTCGCTGAACATTACAATTATAATAAACAGGTGATCAAACCCTCTTCTAATACCTTTGGGAATATATCTTAAGAGCAGCGAGGGACCGATGAGCCCGTCCATTGATATAATACATTCTAGTCACTTCATACAGACTCCCTGCTTCCATCAATACAACTTGATTTTGATACATTCCAATGCAACCATCGCAATGCCTATAATACACTCTGCTCCCCCAATGCATATCTAAAGATCAGAGCACTTCTTTCCATCGATCACAACCTTCTGTCCGTTTGGCATCTTGACAGTATCGTTATCGCCTCGTTCGGTATGCTCATGAATGCGAAGCTCTGAAAGCAGTTAGCGTGATCATCCCGTCCATCTCTTCATTCCACGCATAGTAAAATAGAATACTTACTGTACCTATCATCACCCTCCAGCTTCCCTTGCACCACGTTTTCCCTCAAGATCTTTGCCACTTCCTCGGCGTGTGCAATTGCTGGCGCTAAAGCTGGATCATCGTGGCTCATTGATGCGTTCTTTCGGAATCCATTGCGTGCTTCGCTGCGTGCGGCGTGGAGGAGGTGTGTGTCGCCTGAACTCGAGTTAGTGATGTGAAGGGACAGATTTGAAGAGGAAGGAACCTACCTTGGAACGCTAACCGCGCCGAACGGAGAAGGTGCCTATATGCTGCTGATGCCATCTTTTCCAAAGTTTTGATCTATTTCCTGCTTTCGTTATCAGCATTTTGTATTCCATCATTACAGCCGTGTATATTTTAAAGTTGTTGGAAAGCGCAGGACAATAGAAAAATATGGGCAACAACGAGGAGGCTGCTTCGCGAAGCCTAGGATATCGATCCCCGGCCGAAGGTTCTGATCCATCCACGAGCGGATCAACATCGAAGCCAGAACAAGCGTTTTTCTCAGTTCGCGGCCGGAGGAAACGACCTCCACCTCGATGCTACACCATCGGCCATGGAAATGCAAGGTGACGGTTTTGGATGTTGTCACACCAGGCCTCTATGCACATGAAAGAGCCAGAGGCATGGGAGCAGCACAAGTCGTGGAACAGCCACATCGACTTTGACAGTAAAGAAGCGAGAGTCCCCAAGAGAGCCTTTGGATCTGAAGGCCATGAAGAGGATCATGCAGCTACATATCCGCCATCGGCATATCCGCCGGCTGCGTACCCGCCTAGCAAGCTTATACGGACATGGGATCTTCAAAGATATCGCATACCAAAGGATTGGAAGCCTCAATGGAAGGCACTAGCCTCATCATCTGCGCAGACGAGTGGAAATAGTAGAGAGATGTCAGGGGTAGGGACATATCGGGGCCTGGCGAGCAGTAAAGCAGAGACTAGAGTGTTGAATTCCAGCATTGACCATGGTCCGATGGATGCTGGGGCATCACTTGAGAAGGATGTCGTCCCAGTAGTGCAGACGAATGCCATGCCTCATGACACTGTCATACGAAATGGGCATCTGAAGCCCAAGATCAAGAATGTGACGAGCACAGCTACCGAATCAGGCATGGAGAACAAGTCAGTCGATACTGGACTGCCAGATAACAAACACGGCAGCCCTAGCAGCAATGGCGCCAGATCGACGTCCAGTATCAAGCCCGAGACCAACGCAGCGTCGAAATCATCGCCTGAAGCCATGGAAGACAAAAAAGCAGTCAACCTTGCACATGTGAGAGTTACGGGTGAAATTCGCCAAAGCAAGGTCACCGGCTCGGCGCCCACAAATTCCCCCAAGATCATTGAAAGTGCAAAGCCAGTATCTGACGCAAGCGTGAACAAGAAGGTACCAAACAATACGGGGCTAAAAGGTTGGACCGAAGGTCCTGCCACTCAGTTGGATACTTCAGTACCGTCGAGTGGTCCGAGTACCGTGAAGACCGCAAAGCCAGCTTATATCACCATACTGAATAAAACAGCCGACAATAGACAGTCAGATAATATGACGAGTGGTTCAGCGATCGATATCTCAATGCCCGCCAGTCTTACTAAACCAATTGCACTCGTAAAGCCAATATCTTATGCCGAAATGTTGAAAGGCAGAACAGGTCCGACGAAGCCGTCGAATAGCAAAAATATTCTACTTCCGATCCAGAGGACTACCCAGCCATCTGAAACTATTGCCGAGAGTAGTAAGCCTGCCAAAACAACATCAAACTCGACAACGAGCAAGACGGCAGCGACAAACAAACTACCAAAGGGCAAGGATGGACCCGAGGACAAAGGTTGCGATCGAGATAGCTACCGCGGTAGATGAGACGGCTACCAAGAGCAGCAAGTCCGTAAACTCCATGCTCGATACCAGCAGCAACAAAAAAGAAACATTGGCTACATTGGGTAAGAAGAGGGGTAGAGGTAAAGTTCCTAAGCCTGAGGCGACTGCCTCGGCGTCCGAAAATACCATCCAGCACGAGATTTCGAAGCTCGAGACCAACGGAGCCACAGCTTCAATATCGCGAGAGACGGGTAGTGATGCGATCAAGCCCATGCTAGTAAATGACAAGCATGCCATTCCTTCCAACAAGACGAATACCGCGGCGTCCGACATGGGCAATCGGAATCATCCTCTGCGACCTGGTATCAAGGAGACTGCAAGTGGGATATCTGGAGACACTAAAAACAACAGAGCCGAGCCTACTCGATCGCCTAATGAAAATATCAACCCAGTGGTCGAGGTCGATGTCTCAATGCCCGACGCTGTGACTCAGCAAGATGAAGTGAACCCTGAGACGACAGAGGCCAATACTGCGATTACTAAAGATGCAAACAACAAGCCAACCGAGCCGATGCCATATGGCAATGAGGATAGTGTACCTCCCATTGGAAAAACTACTACTTTATCGCCGGACACTATAGGTCGGCACCACTCCAATGATGGAATTGGGACCGGAGAAACACTAGCTTCTGAGCTCAAAAGTCACATTTCCCAAGGCATCAAAACTTCTCCTCCCAAGAATTCTGCAGACGTTGCAAACATGCCTGAAGACGCAGAAATCGACGCGAACGATATGGAGCAATTGAATACTCACTTGTCTGAACTTTCGGTAGGGCAATCTGAACCGCCCCAGCAAAACGATCCCGCAACTATCGACCAAGAGCAGGACGCAAACGCGGACGGAAGCAGCAAGTCGAAGAAGAAGAGACAGAGGAAGAAGAAGAATAAGTCTTTGAGCGGGGCTGTTCCAGCAGTTCGGTTTGAAGGCCCCTATGCGAATGGTCAGTTCATCTCAATTCAACTCTCTTTGCATAGCGCACCCTCACAAAGTCTTTTCTGTATTTACACCGTAATTTCTCTGGATTTTTTGTCGTTCTTAAGAAGCTATGTCTCTGGTATGGTTCTGTACCTGGGCACATCATGGATGTTCTTGATTTTCGAGGTGGCATTTTGATATCACGTGCCAGATCTAGCCAAATACAGCATGGTTCAGCCTCTTCCAAGCTAATATTTTTTCTGGCAGTCCTCCAAGATCTCGTTCCTATCGCAAATTGCATCCGCAACGACGACCTCAATCTCTGGGAGAGAGATATCAAACTCATCGAGCTCCATTCTCTGATACTGATTACGCTACGAAATATTGGCAAGAAGTCCGACGAATTTCTGACTTTCAAGAACGCCGCAAAACCCCACAACGTTAGCGTTGACCTGTACGACCTACACTTCGTCCAAGCTATTCAGATCTTGATCGGATTAGACGGCAGACCAGAAGGCACACAGAAGATAGAGAAGCTCCTCGGCGAGAAGGATCATAAAGACTTGGAGAATCTTACCGGTAGCTTGAGAAGTTACTGCAGAACTAACGGACGGAATTCCGAATACGCATTTTTCAGAACCAAAGCACAACTTTGGTCGCCCGTACTCTGGTTTTGGTTTGTAAGGTCTAGCCTTCATACGCTCACTGCTTTCTAAAATTGAGAGACCGCCCGTGGCAGATTGAATGTGAGTTCAACCAGGCCTTGCAATTGCATCTCGGAGGATATTGTAATTAATTCAAGTTGTCATTCAGCACTCGGTTCCCGCTCCAGATTTTACCGAAGACTTAAACTCTATTACAAGAGTAACATTGCATCTCAGCTCCGACGGCTATCCACCGGGGCGTTTCTATCCTGCTACCACGGAGGCACGAGACAAGGTAGAGAGGATCTTCAAAGAGAGGGACCGAGAAATTCGTACAGGGAATATTGTGTGGGGACGCTACATTCAATTTTGTCCGAACCAGATTCACTTCGAACGTCGCACATACGAGCAACTATTGGCTGTTCACGATCAATACTACGACGAAAATGGCGACCCATACCCAGATAATCCTTCCTCTGCCCATCCTTCCACAGGGATGGACAGCAGAGAAGGACTTTAAAGCTATTGGAAGCCTCTCAGCAGCAACACAGCGCAGCATCGAGCCTGTTGGACCTCACTTCCTTGCCCATGCCCGCCGAGCCCGCCACAAGCGCACCTTCTCTGAAGATGATCGCATTCAAGCCCAAGAAAATGTCAAGAAGGTTGAAGACGACGATTCAGGCGAGATCAGTGAGCCAGAGGACCCATCCATGCTCCTTCGTGATGCTAAGGATTGGAAGGTAAGTTGACACAACCTACTCACAATATTTCCTCTAACATTTTTGCAGAGCCAAGACCACTATGCAGTTCTTGGTCTATCCAAGTACCGCTACAAGGCGACCGAGGAACAAATCAAGCGTGCTCACCGAAAGAAGGTCCTGAAGCATCACCCTGACAAGAAGGCTGCCGCAGGAAGCACCGAGGATGACAGCTTCTTCAAGTGTATCCAAAAGGCTACCGAGGTCCTACTTGATCCTGTCAAGCGACGCCAATTTGACTCTGTTGACGAACGTGCTGATGTCGAACCTCCCTCTAAGAAACAAGCCAAGGATGGCAAGTACTACAAGCTTTGGGGCAGCGTATTCAAGGCGGAAGGTCGCTTCTCTCGTATTCAGCCAGTTCCTAAGCTTGGAGACGAGAACAGTACCCAAGAGGAGGTCGAAAACTTCTACAACTTCTTTTACAATTTCGATTCATGGCGTTCATTCGAGTACCAGGATGAGGATGTCCCTGATGACAACGAGAACCGTGATCAAAAGCGTCACATGGAGCGAAAGAACAACAACGCCCGCAAGAAGAAGAAGAACGAGGATGTTGCACGTCTTCGTCAGTTGGTTGATCAGGTCATGGCAGGAGATGAGCGAATCAAGAAGTTCCGTCAAGCCGCCAATGCCAATAAGAACAAGAAGAAGAACGAAAAGGAAGCCGCTGAGAAGAAGGCCGCCGAAGAAGCCAAAGCCGCCAAAGAAGCTGAGGCTAAAGCTGCGAAGGAGGCAGAGGAGAAGGCTAAGATCGACCGCGAGCAAGGGAAGAAGGCTAAGGAAGCCGCCAAGGCCGCTGTCAAGAAGAACAGACGGGTCATGAAGGGCAGTGTCAAGGATGCTAACTACTTCGTATCCGGCGATGCTCCTGCTTCAGCTATCGATGCGGTCTTGAACGATGTCGAACTTGTTCAGGGCAAGCTTGATCCCGATGAGACTGCTGCTTTGGCTGGCAAGCTCAACGGTCTTAAGATCGCTGATGAGATCAAGGGTGTCTGGTCCGGCGAGGTCAAGCGATTGGTCGAGGCTGGCAAGATCAAGGATGGTGAAGTGAAGTCACTGGTTTGATAGACTGTTGTGTGTTGCTGCTGAGAGGCTGTATTAGACTATAGATACATAAGGGACAGTTCTAGATTTGCTTCTAGACTAATTGCAAAAGTTTCGCGTTTTTGTCCTTGGTTCATCGCCGTTGCAGGTATATGTTTTGATGTCCCCGGGGTCGTGTGAATTCTCTGTTGGATTGCCAAGACGATGCAGGAGTGAGGTGATCACGACGTCCAACCTACAGCTTCGTCCCAGTTTCATCGTTTGCACACTTACATAGACAAAGCGACGTCCAGTTCCAAGAGCATGTCAATCGCACCACGTCCCACTCAGTTCTCAGACCTTCCGATCGAGATTCAGGTGAGAATATGGTACGCATCTTCCTTTCCACAGACGTTGCTATACAGTCCTTTGCCTTCTTCGGTGGTGCTCTTCCCAATGCCACAACCTTGCTAATATAGTCTCAGGGGATATGCTATGCCTCGGAGGTTGGTCGAGTTATCAGAAACACCTCTCACAATCAAGTCCTTCATTTGGCAATACTTGAACCCATGGGCTAGAAAGCCAAATCCACGGGCTCAGAGCTCCAACATGCCCCGCATACCCCGCGGTGTCAATCAAGAGTCCCACTACCTATTTCATTACGAACAAACATTCGCCGAAATCACCAGTCAGCAGATAGACCATTGGCATTTTATCAACGTGCGCGATGGAAATGAGGTTTCATCATCATTTATCCCCATGCGAGTGTCGCCTCCGCGAGTTTCGTTCGATTTTAACGTCGATACGTTAGTGTTAAAACCACCTATGCTTGACCCATCTCGACGGTATGGTAGAGAAGGCTTTGATAAGCTACGTTACGTTGCTCTTTATCGAGTAGAATTCACTGGAGATCTCCAACAAGACCACAGGTGGTTTGCCACTCACTTGTGTTGGACACAGCACAATCTCATTCATCTCATGTACGAGTGTTTCGATAAGATTCGTATGATATGCCTCATAATCAGTGACGAAGACGAAAGCTGGTCTCCTGTCATGAAGGAGAAATACGCCAAATTTGGATACCGCATTACCAAGATGCAGAAACATTCCTTCGCAGCGACTGCGGCTGAGACAATGTTGGTAAGTGCTCACACATGCCGCTTTCCTCTAATCTATGCAGTGCTTATGATTATTTCATCCCTCCAAATCCTCCAGAGACATCATAGATGACGATACCAGAGCCAGATTAAGAGCTGAGTTCGTGGAGCACTGGAAAGACAAGGAACCTGAAGTCAAGCCTACGCACAACCCCCACGACAGAATATCCAATCTCATTTTTAACGTGGGCCACTCCGATAAGCCAGAGACCAATGCTTCATCACCAAATGCCACTCCGATGGATCGGAACACGGCGTTGATTGAGCAGGCATTGGAGCAGATGTTTCGTCCCAAGCCAACACCAACTCATGAAATCGTTGAGGTCAATCACACTGCCCTGGAGCCATTTCGTTACTCGCCATTGAAGGAGAAGAGATCAATTCGTCTGTTGCATTTTCACGAGGATGAGTATAGTATACAGCTTTCGGGCGGGAAGCAACACATTTGTACCATGGACACCTTTCCTCTCGATGAAGCTCCGGCATATCTCATTCTTTCATATTCGTGGGAAAGCCCCAGGAATGCCCAAGCGAGTTTGAAAGAGTACCAAGAGCATCGCAATTGGATAATTCGCGAACACGACGGCCGTCACTGTCTTGCTATCATTCGAAGAAACCTCTACGAAGCGCTCCAGCGGATCACCACAAGCGTTTCCCAAACAAGATATATATGGTGCATCAACCAGGAAGATAATGTCGAGAGAGGTACACAAGTCTCCATTATGGGGGAGATCTACTCCCTTTGTACAAGAGTGATCATCTGGCTGGGTATCATGGATCCCTACGAAGCCAGCCATGTTTGGAATTTACACTTTCAGCTTGTGCCAGAGATCCCCAAATACATCGCCAAGCACGGAGCCGATTCAATCAAGACCGGAGACTGGACTGAAGAAGGCCTTCGAGAGCGCTTCAACATTTCCGAACAAGCTCTTGGTCCAAAACATTGGACTGCCTATAAACGACCTTTCTCGAAAATGAGATGATTTCAGAGGTCATGGATCGTCCAAGAAGTCGCATTAGCGCCAAGTGCTGTTGTTCTCTTCGGACATATGCAACTTGCTTGGGAGGAGATGGCACTCCTGGCCATGTTCCTCCAACGTACGGGACTGGACGAGCAGATTTCTGAGGAGGAATCCGACGAAATCGAGGAAGATGGTGTCACTGGTGTCGTGCTAGAAGTGTTCAACAATCTTGCGACAGCTGCTGTCGCACTGAAGACAGAAGCGCCGGAGACTAACTAGGTTCGGCATCGACAGACCTGAATACAACTCGTGGGCGGTATTTCTGTCATGCATTAGCACGTTACGCTCATTGCAGAGCACCGACCCTAAGGATCGGATATACGCTGCACTGGGTTTCTTGGAGCTTGACAAGTCGAAGGCAGGCAAGATTGTGCCGAACTACAGCGAAGAATGCTCAACAGGACAAGTTTTCGCGGGTTTCACTGAAACCATACTCGCTGAGATCCCAGGCCTGGAAATTCTCGCCTTGCGAGAAGACTCCGAACGTTCCACAAAATGGCCAGACCTGCCGTCATGGGCCCCCGACTTTACTGCCCCCAAAGGTCTCCTCCTGGTTCAAGAAGAAAACTCATATTGTAAAGAACCACCGGACTGTAAAGTCAGTGGGGGAATGCTATGGCTTGAAGGGTTCTTCACGGATGAAATTGCTAGCGTCATGTCTTGGGAGACTGGCGACAAGACTTTTGCCCCAGGAGCAAAGGTACTGGATACCCTGAGAATTTGGCTTTCTGCTGTATCGCATCTCATCCATGAGTCACCATATAGCGAAGATCCACTGGAGGTACTCTGGCGCACTTTGATCGCGAACAAGACATCGGAGCCTAATCTGCCTGAGATAGATAGCTCACATTTTCGGTCATTCATGGCTCAAACTGCGATTGATACTGTTGACGGCATCTTTGAGGAGAGCGGTGGGGAAACAATTGTTTCGCCGAGCATTATAGCAGAGCCTTTTCCTGCGTCGGACTCGAAGCCGTGTCCTAGCTGGCTGGACGACTTACAGGCAATCAAAGCTCGAGTCAAGACTTCGTTATATCCGAAAGAAGAGGATGTGGAGGGACTCGAGGCACTTTATAAGAAGGCAGGAATATTTATGGCCAGATGGTTGCGATTTGCTGTGAATCGGCGTCTCTACGTTACCTTGAACGGCTACGTCGGACTGGGTCCAGTTTCGATGAGAGTAGCCGACCGAATTACGGTGATCAACGGTTCAGAATTGTTGTTTCTGGTGAGGGACAAGGACGCCGTACACGAATTGGTTGGAGAAACATATGTACACGGCCTCTCTGGGGAGTATAGCTGGGATCGGAGAAATGCGCAAAAGATCGAGTTGGCATCAATATTGGGATACTTTAACGACATTGTTCTTTGTTGACACCCAAGTGTACCTCGGCTATTTGGCTCTGTCATCCGCATCATTTTGAGCTTACGGTAATTCAATATTCCGGACAGTGTATTAGGGGAGTCTGGGCGAGTATTGGACTGTCATTTACTATTGCGTCTTAGGTCTATACACATCTATGTACGGAGCTTGCCGACATGATGAGGTGCGGGTAACATGACCGTAAACTTTGCTGTCGTTTGCTTCCGGGCGACTGAGGTGAAAATTAGTTGAGCTCCTCCTCTTCTTGATCTCCTGCGTTATTTGGTTCAGAAATATCAAAGGAATCCTTTGAGGAATAAACTCATCTAATCTCTTACGCTATCAGTCTTCACTGTGTAAGCAGTCGTCCTGATAATCCCTCTACTCCCATGCATATCCATCGGCAGAATATCCTTCTCACTTCCGCTGTCCCCAGTGGTATCAATCCAGCTTTTATCGCCCTCGCTCCTCTGACTGGCATTTGCGCTCACGAACGCACTTCCACCAACACCATTATTGGCTTCCAAGTCCCGCAATGGTACATCGGAACCCGAATCTTTTCCGACAAAACTGCGCATTGCACTTCCGCCTGCGCTTTTGTGACCATTGCCGCTAGAGTCGTATTGGCGAAAGTACCCGGATCGTGTGTTTCCGTGAGAGCCTGTAGGCCCTCGTGTCCGGTGGCCCGAGGAGACTGCATCGGAGAGCCAGGAGAATAGAGGTCGGAGTGCGGGCATACAGGAAGCTATTATGGAGACATTGAGTTGCACATATCCCCACATTTGGACACCTTGAGTCCTGTTTTGGTTGCGAAGTCAGTACTTACTTGCTTCATGATACAACAGTTGCGAAGGAATGAATGATTTGATGCGACTGACCAGGTAGCATCTTTATCTTTCGGTAACTCAACTTGTTTTATTGCCTTCACAACACCAAGTCCGACCGCGGCGTATCCCAGAGAAAGAACTCCAATTAGTGAGAGTTTCTGACGCTTATTGATCTGCAGATTCCAAATGATGTGGACGGGAAGAGTAGCCAGCAGGACATCCGTAAACATATTGAAACTCGTATTCATAAGCGAAATATTCGTGAAGTGGATCTGAGGATAGCAGTGCGTGGTTGGCAGGCGACGGAGCGAGACGTCCCAGAAGGCTTTAACTGGAAGACACCAAAAAATCAAAGTTCCCCAGCAAGCGATAGTGAAAGCAATCAAGAATGCTGTCCATCGTCAATTCCATCCTAGCGTTTCCCAGAAAGTTTCAAGATAGATTTCAGACTTACCAACGATTGACCACAACGCAATCTTGTATCCTCTCCCATTCACAAATCGCATCAGCAAAAAGCAGATACTGATCTTCACCAAATGGAGACCTAATACTGCTCCAACAGTTGAGTATATCAGATTTCCTTTTCGATGAGTGATCATGTGCGGAGCTGAAATGGTGTTTGTATGCCGGCCTAAAGAGTGCTGCGATTGCCAACTGAAAATGGCCATTGCCACGCATGAGCAAGCCTAGATACGCATTAGATACATCTTCTGCCCAGAATAATATAGTGAGTTTGCTGCTGGAGTATAAGAAGGGTACAACGTTTCTCCAAAAAGCGACATGGCATATTCAGGGTTGCAGATCCCGCTCCACACGTTCATGAATTTCGGTAAAATACTGTGATCATAACCTAAAAGATGGCAGAAACTCACCCTAAGTAGTTTGAAGTCAGTAATTATCATATAAACATGATTCTTCATCGAAGATAAAACACATCATCATGGAAGCAAGAAGACGACTTGTAATACTAGGGCTTCAAGACTTACATAGCAGCGATCATGATATAATCATCCACTCCCATAACCCTCACAATCCTCATCCGAACATATGTTCTTAGTGATACCGCAAGGAACGCAAGAATGAAGAAAGGAATGATCATTCCCAGAATGAACGGAAGATTCGACTCTGCTGCTCTGGCAGCGAACTCTTCCGAACTGAGTGGCGGCTTTAAAGCTGCCCCTCCGGTCGCAACCGCAGTAGCACGAGTGATCGTCGACGACATCGATAGTTGTATCTGTTTGTTTCTGTCGAGATAGAGTTTCGATCGATACACAGTGCTACGTCTATTGCTGATACACCTGATCCGTAAGATCAAGAGAGCAGATCAGCTCCAACAAGACTTGAGAAGTGGGTTGGTGGGGACAGGCTCTTTAACTCCACTGAGGTCTCCCCCAGATCTGAGGTATCCCCCAGATGGCCTTCGTAGATAAAGCACAGGATAATAAGTTTCGCGGACAGTTACAAGCAGGAGAAATGCCAGGTGAGTCGTCTCGTTTGATCCGTTCGAGTTGTCCAAGGAAGATTCGATACGTGCTGCAGATCATCACTTCACCCCAACTTGAGTACATGCAGTGTTCGTTGACAGGACAAAGCCATGCTTCTTCTTAGAAGCTGCATCCTCTGTGGTTCAGGCTTCACCGGGTATATGACGAAGACATGGTCCTTCTGCAACTGCTACAAGGAATAGACGACGTTACTTGTCACAGCGAAGTGGGGTGGATCCGTTCCCAACGGCGTTGGAATCCTCCTTCCGTTCCTGCTTTTCTTCTGCACCTTCGCCTCTGGATAACCAGGGCCATGGGTTGGGTTTCGAGAGTTCAAGGCCTTCGCTCGCTTGGCGCATCGGAAGATATTTACTTTTGCTACTGCCAAACATGTGTTGGCTAAGCTTCCAGAATCAATTTCATCTTATACTAGCACTCGTTACTGGATGGTTCTGAAGACATGTAGAGATTCTATAGACTTGTTATGAAATATCCAGCAAGTTTGACTGAGAAGGCACTTTCCTTCAAATAGATCGATGTCGTGGGATGAAAAGGACCCATGGCCGGCCAGTTGCGACTTGACAGCCGTCGTCTAGACACCAAGATCGGCTGTAACTTCAAGGGTCCTCATCAAGGATTCCATGAGTTCACCTAATGGCGTCAAGTGGAGGATAGCTTCGGCAAGATGGGATGAGGCACTGTCATGGTTGGATGTGTGGCTTCGCTAGGAGTGACTCGAGAACTTCGAAATTCATGGCAAAATCACCGCCTTCCCCTTCAATTGCCAGCGATTCCAGCTCATGCTATTAATTCTATCAAGTCTCCTCTATGTCAACAAGTAAATACGAAGAAGATACGAGCATCGCTTTCAACTTTTCGGCCATCGGCCCTCCTCGGTTGCAATTGCATGTAGCATTAAAGTACAAAACGGCACAGCATCTTGGCTCCACATCCCGATTCGCTGTCTCGGTACTCCAGGATTCGCAAAATTGAGTTTGCTTTGATAGCTTCACGACTTGGCAAATTCTGAGCCATTTGGGGAAGATGTCCCGGACCCACGGGCCAAGCTTTGGGATCCGCCCCCAGTCGAAATTGTGGATGTCAAAGGAAGATATCAACATCCGCTGTCCGGAGTCCGGGATTGACGCCAATTCAAATTCAGCCAAATGGCAAGAAGAAGAGTAGCTTTAGTGTAACATCTTGATATGGAAAGACGTTAGAGGATCAGCTCGACTCAACTCGTCTAAGATCATAAGCGAAGCATTCAATCTTGGTTCCTAAAGGCTGAACATCGTAAGGAACTGACGGCCATTGGATAGTATCAGAGTGGCGAAACGGTCCGGACCTTGATTGGGATTTCTCCTGGGATAGAATTTGGATGGCAGCGCGCGGGTGGCGCAAGAAGAGTGGGAGCTGCCATGTTGGTGGATTAATTTAGCGAGCCAGGTGTTTCCTATCTCGACTTCATCCAGGATGTCAGATCAATTTCGCGCTTCTTCCTTGCTGCATATGGCCAAGGAACATGTAACTGTGTGAATTGGATGATTGTTCTACCCAACCATCGTTTGAGCTCAGTGTTCAGGACAAGTGATAATTTATGACTTCCTAATCTGGAAACTACTCATTTCCTCGATCAATTCTTGGAATCAGGTTGAAGGTCTAGGAAGACGACAAGAGAGGCCGCATGATCCAATAAAAATGAACTCCCGCATACCTCGACCTCGTAGCTGGGCTCACAGGATACTGATCCTTCGATAACAATCCAATGCAGCCAAGCACAAGCTACAACTCTTCACGGTTGGCATCTCCGAGCCCCCTCTAGGCTCTCTCAATCTGCCAAAAATTATTGGCGGCCCAAACCTGTCAATGCATGCCAACTGATGCACTTACCATATTTTCAACCTAGAAACCACGTGGGAAATGCATCTAGAGCTCCTTATATGAAGGGCGAAGACCGCATCCGGTCTCGCGATTGTCCATCCTCAAGCCACCCCTTTCTCATCCTCCTTCTCTTCGTCGCGAAAGTCATTTTACCTGAAACCGACAGAGAAGTTTCTTCTCTATCCCGGCTCCAGGAACCTTTCTCGACATTCTCGCATCCCTCACAGTCAAGCAAGATGCGTTTTCTCGACCTTTTGGTAGCGGCGACTGCTGTTTCGGGGGTCACTATTGCTCCGAGACAGGAAACTGCAAATGCATATGAGGAGATCGAGAACTTCACGCCAGAGGATGACATTGCGAGGCTAGCTCTCGCTGGTCTGGCGAACCTGACCGAGTTCGAGGAGACGGCTGTCAAATCCAAGGCCAAGAGAGGTGGCTGCTCGCTACTCAATGTCAGCATCCGAAGGGACTGGTAGGCTAAACTCCTCATGCAACATGAAAGTATTCATGTACTGACTATGGCAGGGCTCACATGTTCGCCTCAGAACGCAAGGCCTACATCAGTTCTGTTCAATGCTTGATGGCCAAGCCCTCGAAAGTAGACCATACCCTCTACCCAGGAGCCAAGTCCCGATTTGACGACTTCATTGTCGTTCACGCCAATTACAGTCGTTCGATCCATGGTACTGGAAACTTCTTGACATGGCATAGATACTTCACTTTTGTATACGAGCAAGCTTTGAAGAACGAGTGTGGCTACAAAGGTGCTCAGCCGGTAAGCTATTCAGACCTCGATACTATCGATCTCACCTGACGAGAATAGTACTGGAATTGGGGTACATGGGCTCATGACCCTGCCAAGTCACCAGTCTTCGATGGCTCAGATACATCTTTGGGAAGTGATGGATCGTTCGTGGCACACAACGGTTCTGTTGCCGGAAGAGGAGCAATCTGGGTTCCATCTGGCAAAGGTGGCGGCTGCATGAAGTCCGGGCCTTTCAAGAAGTATGTCACTCCAACGGATTCTCCGCAAATTATAGAAACTCAATACTGACGAACGTGCAGCATGGCAAACAACATGGGCCCAATGCAACCAACAATGGACGGTGTCGTCGCCAACCCCAACGGCTTCTATGCCTACAACCCCCGCTGCCTCAAACGCGACATCTCCCCGTACGCATCCTCAACCTGGACCACCACTCCCCAAATCACAACTCTCATCACCACCCGCGGCGTCAAAGCCTTCCAAGACAACATCAACGGCGACTTCGCAAATGGCAACCTCGGCATCCACTCCGCAGGACACTACACAATTGGTGGTGACCCCGGATCAGATTTCTACCAATCGCCTGGTGATCCAGTCTTTTATCTGCACCATGCGATGGTGGACCGTACATACTGGATTCATCAGAATCTGAACTTGCCCGGGAGCCTGACGGATTTGGATGGCACACTTACGGTCTTCAATAATCCGCCTTCGCGCGAGACGTCGCTGGATGATTTGTTGGGCATGGGTCCTTTGGCGCCGGAGTTGAAGATTCGGGATGCGATGAGCTCGCTTGGTGGGCCGTTCTGCTACATCTATTTGTAGATGACAGACTGGAATGATAGAGGAATCCAATGGTATATAATTGTTAATGCTGCGGTTGGGAACCGTTGTACATAAATATAGGGATGTGGCGAAATAAAAGGCTATCTTCTCTGAATGCTTGTTAATACCCGATTCAAAATATGTAAGCAAGGTGAAGAATGGTAAATAGCCGAGTGCCAGTTTTTCTGTTCAATCATGGAACTGCGCAGGTAACTCCTCGCTAGAAGATTCAAAATTATTTTGTTGCATATCGCATCCTTGTTTGATTTCGAGTGAGTTATACGATCGTGGAGATATTCACCTCTCACTAATATCAGGAGTTCATTTAGGTTTCGCTTGCCTGTTTACATCTCACTAGCTAGCGTCACGATGGTGCTAGCTTAGTCCCCTTCTCACTTATCTTTTGAACTCCGCGTGAGCCATAGTCATGACTCAAGCCTTTGGTTTCTCGCTCTGAAGTCTTCCCCAAGGCTTACTGGAACATGTCTTGCATTTCACGGAATGCTTTCGCATTCGCCTCCTTCACATTCTTCAGCTCGTTCCTGACCTCGACCAGGTCCTGCAAGGCTTCGTTACTGAGAGTAGGTCCGATACCTACAGTTTCGGGTGGAATACTAGCTAGATATGTTGTCAGAAAGATGCTTGGGTTGAAGATTGAATGGTTCATACTACCAACTACCCGTCTGGCTGGGATCCTCCATGTAGTCTGGCAAAGCATTATCGCTGTGAGTGACTTCTTGAGAACCTCGCATAGGACTATTGTCGTCAGTTACGAACCCCGCTGTCTTCTTTAGTCCAGGATCTAAGTTCGCAGACTCACTACAACCTCCGTAGCTCTCCCTTCAACTGCGCCAGTTGTTCCATCACGCTACTCTTGAACGCAGTGTCATTGTCGGTCAGATCCGGCCCCACGGTGTTGCTTTTAGGTATTGTGACGATCCTGCGCTTCCAGCTTCAGCATCAGGTGCTCGACATCCCCGTGTCGTGATTCTAATATAGCGCCAAATTCGCGTAAGTTCCGGGCGGCGTTCCTCATAGAGTTGGCATAGAACTGTATGCCCATAAAGATAGCACCAGCGAAGGTCAAGATGCCAATGATGTTGCCCGTCACAGAAAGAGGGCTGTCATCGCACGAGAGCCTCTCCTAACAAGACACGCAGGCTGGAGTGCTCATGTCCTCACTACTAAAGATGCGTATACAACCGACGATAAGGACCGTAAGGTGGAGCGCTTTGTTGCAAGTATTGCAAGTCGGGCTACGATGATGCAAGATTATAGAGAAGGCTTTAGATAGGATCAGCTACGAGCTGAATTTGAAGATGAGGCTGAGGCTGATGGTGCATGCATATCGAGGAACCAATCAGTTCGATTTTCTGCTCTAGACCATCGTCGCGCTCAACCGCAGTCTCATCGAGTTTAAGAGCAGTCAGCGCAGCGTGGAAAGAGAGAAAGACAGGGTGTACAAGTATGCATGTATGTATATACGTATGATTATTCGGTATCATATCCATTCCCAATCCATGCATGTACGGAAAAGCAGGTAGGTATGTGTATGCTCGCTAAACCGCCCTCGATCAAATCAAAGCAGATAACAAAATGACAAGAAACAAAACAAAACAAATACAATGTATCGTAACATTACGTAGTAGGTATCACTCAATCGTCTCACTTGCCCCCCCCCCCCCCCCCCCCCCCC